>Ga0180069_1000091_pt1 | contig 19149 bp, 19 predicted proteins | sample EasRivERM_16_10D_2_FD_121793 | JGI IMG/M metagenome (GOLD analysis project Ga0180069, IMG submission 121793) | Soil microbial communities from meander-bound floodplain in the East River, Colorado, USA - East River metaG ERMLT231B'_16_10D | ecosystem: Environmental > Terrestrial > Soil >...
ACGACCCGAAGGCCTTCATCGCACACGCGGCGTTGCTGCATCAGGCTTTCGCCCATTGTGCAATATTCCCTACTGCTGCCACCCGTAGGTGTATGGACCGTGTTTCAGTTCCATTGTGGGGGGCCACCCTCTCAGGTCCCCTACCCGTCGTAGCCTTGGTGAGCCATTACCTCACCAACTAGCTGATGGGACGCAGGTCCCTCCCAAAGCGAATTGCTCCTTTAGTTATCAGTTTCTAAATCCAATAACCACATGCGGTATTAGCAATCCTTTCGGACTGTTATCCCACACTTTGGGGTAGGTCACCAACGCGTTACTCACCCGTTCGCCACTAGGATACTCTTGTATTGCTACTCAAGCACCTCGTTCGACTTGCATGTATTAGGCACGCCGCCAGCGTTCATCCTGAGCCAGGATCAAACTCTCCGCAAAAAAATTTTTCACTCTTGCGAGTGTAGATTGTACGGATTTTTTACTGAATCGACAGAGTTGTTGCTTCCTATCACTGTTCAATTGTTAAAGTTCGGGTAACAAAGCGGACGGATTTTACACGCACCACTTTGGCCTGTCAAGGTTTCAACAGACGAAAATACCGATGTCATTGTCTTTCGACATCGGCTCGTCAGACTTCAAACCTACAGGCTGGGTCTCTGACTGGAGACTGCTACTCAGTTTTCAATGATCTGTCACGGGGACTAGATCGTGTAACGTACTAGCGAATGATGATTATATGCTTTTCAATGACTTTGTCAATAGTTATCAGACAACTTAACCTTAAAAAATCGCTTTATTTGGACATGTGAGCCTCAATCAACTCAATCGCCCGACTCACCCCTTCTTCGCATCCCACCCTTTGACCGATAGCCTGGGCGCGCTCACGAATGACCTTTGACTCAGCCTCAATAATCGCGCTCGCCAATCTTTTAACAGAAAGGTTTTTTACAAGAATGGGTTTTGGACCTGCGTGAATTGCACTGACTCTGTTCCCCCAAAACGGTTGATCTGCTGTGAACGGCACAATAATATTTGGTATACCCGCGCGCAAACCAGCAGAAGTTGTCCCAGCCCCACCGTGATGAATGATCATTTTACAATGCGGCAACAACCAATCATGTGGAACAGATTCCAGATAAAGCAAGTCCTTCGATGAAGGTAAATTAACCTTTCCCCATCCTGAAAGAATAATCCCGCGTTGACCTGTTTGCGTCAAAGCTTCACGAACGATGCGATCAATATTTTCTGCATCACGATTCACCATGCTTCCAAATGATACACAAACTGGAGGAGCGCCTGCATCCAAAAAGTTTTGCAATTCAACAGGAGGTTGATATGGTGCGTTTATATCAAAAAAGAAATAACCGGTAACATATACATTGGAAGACCAGTCGGCTGAGGGCGGGAGAATGATTGGACTCCACGCGCACAGGATCGGAGTCGGAGGGCGAAGCGGATCTTTGTCAAAAGGGAAATAGAGTTTACGTTTGGGAAGTCCTGCACGATGGCGGACTTGTTCAAATCCAAATTTAGAGGTCCACCACGTTATCTTTTGGGAGACAAGATGCGTAAGACGGTTGAATGCCCGGATCTTCAAATCAGGCAAAGCGATATTGGGATAGTCGCCCGTGGGTGTGAATATCGGAAAGGTCTGGATGTGAACATCAGGAATATTCTTCTCGCGCGCAAGCGTATGTGCGCCAACTGCATGAGCAAAAGTGTGAATGATAAGATCGGCATCCTGACAGGCTTCTTCAGTTTGACGCAGAACATCCGCCCCAATTTCAATGGCGTGATCCATCATCTCACCGACCATTTTCAAAAAGTTATAACCGACATCATTCAGGCGTCGACTCAGATCTTCAGGCTCGCCAGCCAAGGGGACAAATGGAATCCCGTATCCTTCAACAAGTCCCTTGAATTGAGACGGTGCTGCCAGCTTAACAGAATGCCCCTTTGCAATCAGTCCAAGTGACAACGGAAGAAATGGTTGCACATCTCCACGTGAACCATATGTAAGTATGGTTATATTCATAAAAGATATTTTACCTTGAGGACATGCTATACTGCCAATTTATAAGGAGAGACAATGACAAAAATCGGAATCCTACACCCCGGCGAAATGGGAGTTTCCATCGCCGCCTCAGCCATCAACAGCGGGCATCAAGTTTATTGGGTATCAGAGGGTCGCAGTAACAAAACCCGTTTGCGGGCGGAAAAACATAACTTAATCGAGGTTGAATCCTTGTCACAACTTTGCCAAACCAGCAACATTATTTTCAGTGTCTGTCCTCCACATTCAACAGAAGATATAGCAAAATTGGTTATTGAGCATGGATTCAGAGGCTATTACTTGGACGCTAATGCCATCTCTCCGCAACGCGCCGTCAAGATCGGACATATGCTGGAATCGAACGGCATTCATTTCATTGACGGAGGCATCATCGGCGGACCCGCGTGGAAGCCAAATGAGACACGACTCTTTTTATCTGGTAAAGATGCAAACATTATCGCGGATTACTTTTCAAACGGACCTCTCGAAACGAAAGTCATCGGAGATGAAATTGGCAAGGCTTCTGCGCTGAAGATGTGTTACGCGGCATACTCCAAAGGGACAACCGCCCTGCTCGCCGCGATCCTTGCGACAGCCGAATCGCTAGGCGTGCGCGATGAACTCTATGGACAATGGAATATGGATGATTCAAGTTTCTCAGAGCAGGCAAATCGTAGAGCCACTCGTGCTACTGCCAAAGCATGGAGGTTCGAAGGCGAGATGCATGAAATCGCATCCACATTTCAAGAGGCAGGCCTGCCAAATGGATTCCACGAAGCCGCAGCAGAGGTTTATCGTAGAATGGCACATTTCAAAGACACACTTGAGACTCCCAAGCTTGATGATATTTTGAAAGTACTAGTCATCAAATAAAAAACCACATGACTCACCCGGAATTTAATCATTCGGGGGAGAGTCATGTTTTAAGGGCAAAATGGGACGCTGATTCAAGCAAAAAAAAGCAGATCTTTATTTTTCATCAGCGTAATCAGCGTTTATCTATATCCAAAATTAATTTTGGGGTTATTCATGTTTTATTACATCTCTTGTCTTCCAGATAGGGCACGCGACAACGTGTTTTGGTCTGCATATTCCAGATCGCCGCCCATGGGTAGACCACGCGCGAGACGTGTCACTTGAATTCCAAACGGTTTCAACTGACCATGCAAATATTGAGCGGTTGCATCGCCTTCCATGCTGGGATTCGTCGCCAGGATCACTTCCTTGACGCCGCCGTTGGCAACACGTGCGATCAATTGTCTGATCTTCAAATCATCGGGACCGATGCCTTCGATGGGAGATAAGACACCCTGCAAGACGTGATATTTACCCTGATAACCGCCAGTGCGTTCCAAAGCTAAAACATCAAGGGCTTCTTCAACAACACATACCACGCTGCTATCCCGCCGCATGGACTCGCACACTTCACAGCGTTCACGTCCTGCTTCGGTGATATTGAAACATTCCTGACAAAATGCGGTGTTCGCCTTGAGGTTTGCCAAGGCAAGTGCCAAATCTTCCGAGACATCGTCGGTGGCGCGCAAAAGATAGAACGCCAGCCGTGAAGCGGATTTGGGTCCGATCCCCGGAAGTCGCTCTAACGAATTAATCAGTGATTGAATTGACTCAGGCAATAACATGGATAATTATTCTTTTTTCTTTCTCGTGAGTAGGTAAATGCCCACGCCAACCAGCGCAAGCACAATAATACCCAGGCAACCCAGTATCGTAATTTCTAAAATAGCCATTTAGACTCCTTGGCTTAGAAAGGCAAGCCACCCGCGAGCGGCCCCATCAACTTCTCTTGAAGGGCACGTGATTGATCGAGCGCCATATTCACCGCAGACAAGACCAGATCCTGCAACATTTCGGCATCCGCATCCTTCAACAGATCAGGGTTGATCTCAACGGACTGACATTTCTGGTCACCGGTCATCACAACCTTGATCGCGCCGCCACCTGCCGTTGCAGTGACAGTTGCCACGGCGAGTTTCTCTTGTGCCTCAGCCATTTGCTGTTGCATCTTTTGCAACTGCTGCATCATGCCAGCCTGCCCACCACCCATTTGTGGTCCTTTGTTGAATCCTTTAGCCATAATCTTTCTCCATAACTTCCTATAATTTATTTATGAGGTTTGTTTCTACACCAGTGTCTTGAATTACTTTAGCAAGCTGTGTCGTCCACGCACCACCAGTATCCAATGGGACAAGAATTACACCCATAAACATGAAAACTGATAATAATTCAACATCATTTTGAAAATCATCAACATAAAGCACACAGGTACGGTTTCGTCCTAATTTACCACGGAAATATCCCAACTCGTAAATCAAATTGTGATCAACATGCCAATCTGGCTGTTTATGGGATTGTATAATACTCTCATCATTATTAGTCAATATAATAACCGCTAAAGCAACTTCCTTAGGATACACATCGAGGTATTCTACAATCATATTGTCCACATTCTTTTCATCCACAAGCACCGGTACGAGTCCCAAAGTTCGGATTAGGGCAGCAACTGTTTTCTTCCATTCATCCTGCCCATGTAAAATAAAAACCTGATTGATCTTTTTTGAATTTGGAATTTTATCAAAGGAAGTGGACGTTGATTCATTCAATACACGCCGGGTCTGTCTGCGGATCTGCTCCGCATTTACGCCAAGTCTGCGCAGGACCTCCATCGCAGTACTATCCACGCGTACCAGCCCAAGTAAAATGTGTTCCGTGCCAATGTAATGATGACCCAGGCGGCGCGCTTCCTCAACCGCATGCTCAAGAACCTGCTGAACCTCCGCAGCAAGTTCCATGCGGCTTGGATCAAAAGAAGCTGAACTGGATGTGACACGATTTATGACCTCACGCACACGGTCAGACGCCATGCCGAGTTCGCGCAACACGCGACCCGCCACTCCGCCTTCTTCATCCATCAATCCAAGTAGAAGATGCTCTGTGCCAATATGATTACTGCGAGCGCGTTCAGCTTCCTGATGTGCTAGACTAAGAACCCGTCTTGCTTTCTGCGTAAATCTTTCCATGCCAGCCATAATAAGATATTCTCAGTAAATGATCTCGTCTGAGGACACTTTCAATCCCACCAAGCTTCCAAAATCACATACGACTTATCTTGCACTTCTGATGCTCCCAGCATTTCTCCTGCTGTTTCACCGCCAATCCAACTAACTTCATCGGCTTGAAATTGCTCTCGCATGATCTCTTCCAACTTGAATCCCCAGCCATCTTCTGGATAAATGTAAAGCCTATCGGCGTGCCAGTGTCCATCTGCCATATCTCGAAGGGAAATAAAATCCAATGGCATCATAACCGCGCGCCACATTTTATGATTCGCCTTCAGCCATTCCGCAAGTTTTCTACCATTGAAGAAATTGAAGTTCGTTTTTGCAATGATGTCGAGTTGTATTTCTTGCGCTTCACTGATCTTTTTCTCAGGCAATTGAGGCACAGGCGAAATAATGAACTCTATTTTTACATCCCGTCGTTTCTTTCCTCTTTCATCTTTCTTTTGAGTCGGCATCATTAACCTCAATTACCAATTACAAATTACTCTTATCACTCAAACACGGGCGTTTCGACTTCGCTAGCGCTCCGCTCAGCGCATTCACCTATTAATCCTGCATATCCACGATCTCGCCACCGTGTTGGATGGCGGTTGCCACCATGCCATCCTGCGCCACATTTGGCGGAATTTTGCCTTTGGCGTTCGTCACCACGCAACGCACGCTCACGTCCGCGCCGAACTCGTCTTTGATCAACTTTTGGATCGCTTCGATCTGATCGGGCTTATCAATTTTTGAAACCAGCACGTCACTCGCCAATCCCAGGATCAACGTCTTGCCCTGTACATCGATCATCCTGACCGAGTTCATCAACGCCGAAAGATTCGCCTGCGCTTTCGGCAAAGCCGCGGACATATGCTTCCACGCCTTGATGACATCGCCTGCGCTGACAGCGGACTTTTCAATTGGATGCGACTTCGCTTCGACTGCGGTCTTCGGCTCCGCTAACGCTTCGCTCAGACCTCCGCTCAGCGCGATAGACTCAGCCTGAGGCTGGGACTCGGTTCTCAAAACGGTAGCAGGCTTGTCCTGAGCACGGTCGAAGGGCTGAGGCTTGGACTGACGCGGCGCGGCGGGAGTTGGGATTGATTCATTCGGTGCGTCCAACACTTCCGCTAATGCGAGCTCGAGACTCAAGGAGGGCTGCCAGCCGCCGCGCAAATCCGTAGCGGCGTTGTTGAAAGACTTCATCATACGCAGAACATCGCTCGTTGAAAAGGACTTGGCGTGCGCTTGCATCTGCTTCTTGACATCCGCTGTGGCTTCGACCTGATTCGCGTTACCCATTTGAATAAGCATGAGACCGCGCAAATATTCGACGATCTGACGCGCCAGCGAGCGCGGATCGGCGCCCGCATCGAGCGCTTTGTGAATCGTTTCGAGCCCATGCGCAGGATCGTGATCCATGATGGACGTGATTGTATCGAGCACGGTTTGACTCGTGGCAGTGCCAAGCACAGTTTGGGCTAGCGCGAGCGTGATCTTATCGCCCGTGGACGAAAGTTGATCGAGCAGGGAGATCGCATCCCGCATCCCGCCCGCAGACTGACGAGCGATTTGAATGAGGGCATCATCATCCGCCTGGAGATTCTCGGCTTTGACGATCATCTTGAGATTGGTAACGATCTCCCCCACTGGCACACGACGAAACTCATGACGTTGACAGCGCGAAAGGACGGTTGCAGGGATTTTGTGAATTTCAGTAGTGGCTAAAACAAAGATAGCATGTGGCGGCGGCTCTTCGAGCGTCTTGAGGAGCGCGTTGAACGCCGCTGTTGAAAGCATGTGGACTTCGTCAATGATATAGATTTTATACTTGCCCTGCGACGGCGAGAAGTTGATCTTGTCGCGCAAGTCGCGGACATCATCAACAGATGTGTTCGACGCCGCATCGATCTCGATCAGATCCATAAAACGGTTGTCGTTGACGGCTTTGCAATGTTCACATTCGTTACAAGGTCGTTTGGTGGGATCAGGATTCGTGCAATTGACCGCTTTCGCCAAAAGACGCGCGAGCGTGGTTTTGCCTGTCCCGCGCGAACCCGCGAAGAGATAGGCATGCGCGACACGGTCCGCCGCGATGGCATTTTTGAGGGTCGTGACGATGTGATCCTGCCCCAACACTTCGTCCCATTCTTTTGGTCGGTATTTACGATAGAGTGCTTGAGTCATTTTTATTTATACACTGCTGGTTGAGTAGCCCTGAGCGTTCGTTGCGACACTTGCACCTGGCGCAAGTGCAGGTGAGGGCGTATCGAAACCACCGGTGTGTTTATTATTTACGGCACCTTATAAATCGCGCGGACATTTCCATTAGGATCCGACAATTGCGCTTCTTCGCCAGATTCCCAAACGGGTTCGGTTTCGCCCCAGTATAAATCAATGACCGTGTTCGTTCCAGAAATCGTATGGATTTGCACCGCGCCGCCGCCATTGAGCGTCAGGTTTGGGAAGACAAAAACATTTCGATCTGAATCTTTCAACTGCCAGCTCGAAAGATTCAAGGACTCCTCACCTGCATTGCGTACCACCACCCATTCCGCATTCAACGTCCCTGCACCGATCACGCTGACGATCTCCACGGGAATATCCACTTGCGGATTCAGAGTCGCTTGAGGGGCAGATCCGCTATTCGTCAGCGGAGCAGGTTGAACGGGGGAGAGAGACGCAGAGCGGTAATTGCGGTCATACCAGAAGAGGATCGTACCAGTCACGCAGGCAGAAATGAAGATGTTCAGAAGCAGGTAGAGGATGAGTCTGCGGCGATCCATGGTGGTCGAATCATAGCACAGAATGTGGCTGATTGAAATTAAAAATCCTGCGGTCTTGATGAGCGCAGGATTTGGTGGATCAAAAGTTGTTTATTGCGGTTCGAGTTTTGTCATTACAAAATCATCGTACGTAATATCCGCAGTGGTCACTCCAGCGCCGGTCCATAAAAACAAACCGACGCTCCCGTTGGTATACGTGGAATCAGAGACTGAGGCGATTTCCTGTCCATCTACATACAGCGTCAACTTGCCATTGCCACAATCTGCGCCGAGGCGATACGAATCCGCATTCTGCGCGATGACGTCCGAGGTCCCCCACTCATCATCATTGGTAAGGAAGACATCATCGAACGCCAGCGCGGCTTTGGCGATTGCATAATCACCGCTTGAGGTGATTGCAAAATAATAATGGGAATCAGTGATGGGTTGCTGTTGGTTGCAAATGATCCCAAAGGCAGTCGCGTCGTCAGTGACATTGTTTTTCACGGTCACTTCAATGTGAACATTCTCATAGATCTCCTCATCGGGCGTGCTCGACAAAACAAAGTTTTCCCCGAATAATGCCATGCGCAAACCACCGTCCAAATATTCGATTGAACTTTCTGCATCAGTTAGCAAGCCCCAGTTGGTGTCACTGCCTTCGAAATCATCTTGAATGATCGGTCCTCCGCCCGGCAAACTACAGGCGAGTGCGGCCCCCACCAGCGCAACCAGTGCAAACAACCCTTTGAATAATTTTTTATTCATTCTGTATTCTCCTTTTTGAATATTGGATGATTTTATCCATCTCATTTTAATAGACAATCAGACATACGGGGGATTTGATGGACTCAGCGGCTCATCGTCAGCGCGACCCAATCGCCCATCTGCCTGCGCTCGTTCATTCGCAGACCTTTAGCCTGCCCGGCTTCGATGACGCTTTGTTCCTGCTCATACAGAATCCCGCTTAAAACGATCGCGCCCTCATCTTCGATCAGATCTGCGAGACTCGCCTCAAACAATCGGACGATCACCGGCGCGAGAATATTCGCAACCACCAGCGGCGCTTTTTTGAAGGCAAACTTGCCTGCAAGTATTTCATTAACCGAACCCATACCAAGAATCAACTCATCGCCCACTTCATTTGTATCCGCGTTCTCGCGTGAGTTCTTGACCGACTCCTCGTCAATATCCACGCCTAATACTTTTGCTGCGCCAAGCTTGATCGCCGCAATGGAAAGGATCCCGGAGCCACAACCAACATCAATGCACGAAAGAGGCAAGACGAAAGAATCTTTCATCTTGCCTCTTTCCTCAAAAACCTTCTCCATTAGTTCAAGGCACAACTGTGTTGTCGGATGTGTGCCTGTGCCAAATGCCATGCCGGGATCGATCTTGATCGCAATTCGATTCGGGTCAGGTGATTCCATCCACGCGGGCAGGATGAGGAGTCGCTTCCCGATGAGGATCGGCTTGTAGTGCTGCTTCCAGGCTTCCATCCAGTTTTGATCCGCTATTTGTTTGTAGGCAGGATTCGGCAAAGGTTGGATCATCCCCAAATAGAAAAGGGACTCTTCCAGCTTTTGGCGCGTCTCTTCGATTTGGTCGTTGATCTCCAAATATACGCGGACTGTGATCGGTCCGGTTGGAGTACCGGCATCTTCAGCATCGTTGTATTTCACACCCTGTTCGGTCATCACGCCATTGGGTGCAAACCGCGCAAACACATCCGCCACTGATTCAGCAAGTTCGCCGTCCACGGTCATCGAAACTTCAAGCCAGTTCATATTCAATCACTTCATCATTTGAAAAATTTGATCTAAAAGTCCAACATCGAATGGGCGGACATCAGGTAGGTCATCCATCGAAAAATAACCATATTCAGATACTTCATCACTTGGCTGAAAAGTGCCAGCTTTGATCCTGCACAAATAATATAAACCTACTTTATCAGGACTCCACGTTTTGACCAGCAGCAACTTTTCAACACCAACTTCCAGGCCTGTCTCTTCACGAACTTCACGAATCGCTCCATCTTCGGGTATTTCACTATAATCCAAACTTCCACCCGGCAGGCCCCAGGGATGAAATCGTTGATACGTCATTTTGACCAGCAGTATCTTTTTATCTTCGTTGAAAATGACAGCCGCTGCAAATACCTGAAAGAGTGGTCGAATGACACGCGACAACACGATCTGAAGCCATAACGGAAGGATACGCCAAACCTGTAGCAGGAAACTCTTCATGGCTCAAAACAAATCCTTATGAACTGAGCGGATCAAATCCTTCTCATCGAACAACATCGGCGGCAGGTTGTCCACATCGAAATATTGTATCTCACAGATCTCATGGCTTTCTTTAAATTCACCCGCGCTGATCTTACACAGATACACCAAACTGACATGCTTAAAATGCCGCGAACTATCTGCCAGCAATAAACGCTGAACTTCAATGGTCATTTCGGTCTCTTCCAAAAATTCGCGGACGATCGCATCCTTGGGTTGTTCCCCATATTCCAATCCACCGGCCGGGATGCCCCAGGCTAATTTGCGATAGGTGTGTTTGAACAGCAGGATCCGTCCCTGCTCATCGAACACCAGCGCGGCAACCGCCATGAGGAATTTTGGCCGCACGATCCGCGCAGTAAGCACATGGACCCAAAGTGGAAATATTCGCCAGATGCGTAAAAGAGTTCTTGTCATAAAAGTCCCCGCATTATAAAACAAAGCGAGCGGACAAAATGTCCGCTCACCGATAACTGTTCACTGATCAATGACAACTATCCCCCCAGCCTCTCATTCAACCAATCTAAGAATCCTTTTTCCTGTGGCTTCACGGTAGTGCCCAGACTTTCAGCAAGTTTCTCGAAGATTTCTTTTTGTTCCTTCGACAGCTTGGTGGGAATTTCGACATTGATCAGCACCAACTGGTCACCACGAGTGGTTCTGCGCAAATGCGGCACGCCTTTATGTTTAATGTGAAAGACTTTGCCTGGTTGAGTCCCTGCTGGAATCTTCAACTTCTCATCGCCATCCAAAGTTGGCACCTGCACTTCTGCACCAAGCACAGCCTGTGCAATATTGATATCCAGGTTCAGCAAAATATCATTTTCACGGCGCTTGAAGAACTTATGCGGTTTGACATCCAAAACCAAAAATAGACTGCCATTCGGACCGCCAAAGACACCGGGTCCGCCTTCACCGTTCAAACGAATTTGCGTGCCCACATCCACACCTGCGGGGATCTGAACTTTCTTCTTGATATTCTTGTGTTCCAAACCACCGCCGCGACAGGTCTTACACGGCGATGAAATGATCTCACCACGACCATTACACGTTGGGCATGTCCCGGTCTGCACCATCTGCCCTAAAAAGGTCTGACGGATCTGCCGTACTTCGCCCTGCCCATTACAAGTGGAACATTTCGTCGGCGATGTGCCGGGCTCTGCACCCGAACCGCTACAACGCGAACAAGTCTCTTCGCGAGGGAACTCAATCTCCTTATCAACACCAAAGACAGCTTCTTCAAAAGTCAACGTGACCTGCATCTGCAAGTCGCGTCCACGACGCGGCGATTTGCGCGAACGGCGTCCGGTTGAAAAACCAAAACCACTCAACAGATCTTCGAAGATATCACCAAAGTCCGCGCTGTAATCATGGAAGCCGCCACCCATGTTGCCAAGCCCCTCTTTACCAAAACGATCGTAACGGGCGCGCTTCTCTGCATCCGAAAGCACACCGTAGGCTTCGTTCACTTCCTTGAATTTTTCCTCGGCATTCGGCTCCTTGCTCACATCCGGATGATACTGACGCGCAAGTTTACGGAACGCGCCTTTGATCTCATCATCGTTCGCGTTCCGCCCAACACCCAGGGTCTCGTAATAATCGCGGTTGCTCATAATATGAACATGTCATTGCGAGGAGCCTTTAAGGGCGACGAAGCAATCTCCTACTTACTTGGGGATTGCTTCGGGCTAGCGCCCTCGCAATGACAGGGTTGTTACTCCTTCACTTCTCCATCCACAACATCAGGTCCAGCATCTGGATTTGAACCCGCTTCCGCTTCGCCCTCAGCCGGAGCCTGATTCTGCTCATAGACGCTGGCCCCTATCTTTTGAATGGACTGGCCCAAAGACTCCGTCGCGGCTTTGATCGCGGGAACGTCTTCACCCTCCGCAGCTTTCTTCACCTCAGCAACTTTGGTATCAATCTCAGACTTGATCTCAGCCGGAACTTTATCACCAAACTCTCTCAAGGCCTTCTCTGCGGCGTACGCCGTATTATCGGCATTGTTGCGTGCTTCGATCAATTCCTTGCGCTTGCGGTCATCCTCAGCATGTGCTTCTGCGTCCTTGCGCATCTTCTCAACTTCAGCATCCGACAAACCTGATGAGGCTGTGATCGTAATATGCTGTGAACGACCTGTCGCCTTATCCTGTGCGCTGACTTTCAAGATGCCATTTGCGTCCACATCGAAGGTCACTTCAATTTGTGGAACACCACGCGGCGCGGGGGGAATCCCATCCAAAATAAATTTACCGAGTGACTTGTTATCGTTCGCCATCGGGCGTTCGCCTTGCAGGACATGAATTTCAACCTGGGTCTGGCTATCAGATGCAGTCGAGAAAATCTGACTCTTGCGAGTCGGGATGGTTGTATTGCGTTCGATCTGTTGAGTGGCAACACCACCCAAAGTCTCAATGGAAAGCGACAGAGGCGTTACATCCAGGAGAAGAATATCCTTCACTTCTCCACCCAGCACGCCCGCTTGAATCGCGGCACCAATCGCAACGACTTCATCAGGGTTCACACCCTTGTGAGGCTCCTTGCCAAAGAACGCGCGCACCCGATCCTGTACAGCGGGCATACGCGTCATGCCACCCACCATCACCACTTCATTGATCTCGCCTGCAGTTAATCCAGCGTCGGTCAAGGCTTGCTTGAGAGGTGCAATCGTTCGGTCGACAAGATCCGCTGTGATCTGTTCCAGCTTGGCACGGGAGAGAGTCATTACCAGATGTTTCGGCCCGCTCGCATCCGCCGTCAAATAAGGCAGATTGATCTCGGTCTGCATTGTGGTCGAAAGTTCGATCTTGGCTTTTTCAGAAGCCTCTTTCAAACGCTGTAAAGCCTGACGGTCGTTGTGCAAGTCAATGCCATTATCTTTTTTGAACTGCTCTATGAGGTGATCCATGATACGCAGATCAAAATCATCGCCGCCGAGGAAGGTATCGCCGCTCGTAGCGCGTACCTGAAAAACACCATCACCCACATCGAGAATGGAAATATCGAATGTGCCGCCGCCCAGATCATAGACCGCGATAATTTCGTTTTTCTTTTTATCCAACCCATACGCCAGAGATGAAGCAGTTGGCTCATTGATAATGCGAAGAACTTCGAGTCCCGCGATCTTGCCTGCATCTTTTGTCGCGTTGCGTTGTGCATCGTTGAAATACGCAGGCACAGTGATCACAGCCTGTGTGATCGTCTCGCCGAGATACGCTTCGGCATCCGCCTTGATCTTTGCAAGGATCATCGCCGAAACTTCAGGCGGCGAATATTCCTTATCATCAATTTTGACTCGCACATCGCCATTGTCCGCGGCATTGACTGCGTAAGGCACACGTTTGCGCGTGCGCTCTACTTCGGGGTCATCCGCCTTGCGTCCCATGAAGCGCTTCACGGAAAATATCGTGTTGTGCGGATTCGTGATCGCCTGATTGCGAGCCACGCGCCCGACCAGACGTTCATGATTTTTATTTACTGCCACCACAGAGGGCACGAGTCGTTCGCCCTCTGCCGATGGAATCACAACCGGTTCGCCGCCACTCATCACCGCTGCGACAGAGTTGGTTGTGCCTAAGTCAATTCCGATAATCTTGCCCATGAAATAATTTCTCCTTTGATGTTTCCGTAGGGGCGACCCTTGCGGTCACTCTGGATAGGGGCAAGCCCTATCCCTACGAATTATTTATTGTGCCACCCTCACAAGGGCAGGTCGTATCACACGTTCACCAAGCATATATCCATTTTGCACGACCGCGATCACATGACCACTCGCCACATTCTCGGAAGGTTCGTGCGAAATCGCTTCATGAAAGTTTGGATTAAATTCCGTGCCCTCGGCTTCAATTCTTTTCAAGCCTTCAGCGCCCAGCATGTTTTGCAATTTACGCGCGATGAGTTCAATGCCATTTGCCCAGGCATCATCCGCCAGGCGGTTTTGCAAGGCACGTTCCAGATCATCCAGCGCGGGCAACACTTTTTTGATGATGTCGCCTTTCATCGAGGCATACATCAATTCATTGTCGCGGTCCAGGCGCTTCTTATAATTCTGGAATTCAGCCTGGGACCGTGCCCACCCATCCTTATATTCGGAGACCTTCGCTTCAGCCTCTTCGAGTTGACGTTTCAAATCTTCGCGCTCCGCGTCAGCCGAGACCTGCTCGCTGATCTCAGGCGTTGCCACGGCTTCAGCATTTGCCTCATTAATTTCTTCCTTGTGTTTATGTTTCTTTTTGTCAGTCATACTTTTAGCCACTCTTTTTTGGAGTCCGACAGCCTGCTGTCGAACACAGGAGCAGGCTCCTGCACTCCAGAATATTTATTCACCAACAATAGTGTCATTCACCAGATCACTTAATAATCCAGCGACATATCTTACTGTCGGAATTGTTTTTGCATAAGACATGCGCATGGGACCCAGCACACCCAGTGCGCCGGTTGCCATGCCAGGGACTCCGTAGCGTGCGATCACCATCGAACACTGGCGTAGTTCCTCCCAGCCGCCTTCACTGCCGATGATTACTTGCAACCCACCGATGTTGCTGTTGGTGGTGCTGCGTGCCAGCAAATCCTGCAACGTGGAACGTTCTTCAAAGATTTTCAAAGCACGGCGGGCATCGTCCGATTCAGCGAATTCAGGTTCAGATAAAACATTGGTCAAGCCATCGGTGTAAATTTCGCCCGAACTACTTTCCGAGGCGCGCCGCATTTCCTGTGTGATCAACAGCAGAATATCCTGATCAAGCGCGTCAGGACGGGTTGTCAGCGAGGATAAGGCGTCCACTGCCAGACCAGCTAAAAGGGCGTTGAGACGCGTGGCGGTTTGGCTGAGTCGTTCCTGAGTCACAGGTTCGGCTAAAGTCAGGATCTGCTGGCTGACCTCCCCACCGATCATCACCAGCACCATTAAAACTTGTCGTCCCTGCGTCGAGATGAGTTCGACATGTTTATAACGTGCCTGTTCCGTATGCGGCGCTGTGATCATCGAAACACCCTGCGATTGATGCGCAAGGATGGACGCGGCGAGTATCATCCACTGATCCATATCGGCGCGGGATTGGTGAAATTGATGCGCAATGGTGTGTTGCACAGCTTGAGGCAGTTCTGCATTGGGCATCATCTGGCTGACAAAGTAACGATAGCCTTCTTCACTGGGTACGCGTCCTGCGGATGTATGCGGCTGACGTAGATAACCCATTTCAGTCAGCACTGCCATTTCATTGCGAATGGTGGCAGGTGATAGTTCAAGATGGTAATGTTCAACCAGCCGCTTCGAGCCGACAGGCTGGGCAGTTTCAATGTAATCACGAATGAGTAGCAGAAGCAGGGTCTTCTGGCGATCGGTAAGTTCTTGCATAGGCTTCACACAGTTAGCACTCTCTACGCGAGAGTGCTATTGAATGTGGAATAATGATAAACGAGGCAAAAAGGGAAGTCAATAAGAGGAGTGTAAGAAAATGCCCACCACGATTGTAAGTGATGGGCACTAATTCTGTAAAATCCTATTTTATAGGTCGCCAGGCCGGGTCAAATTCAGTGGTCGGGTCACTTGTCAGACGGGTAAGGTTACCGCTGGAGATTGTGGCAAAGTAGATATCCCGATTACCATTGGCGTCCATGCCTTCGAATGTAAGCCATAGACCATCGGGAGAGAATTGCACATCATCGATGGGGGATGGAAAATCAAGTTTGGTTGGGGATTTTGAATCGCGATCTTCATAGCGGATGCTCATCAACCAGGTGCGGGGCGAATTCAAAGTTCGCTGATTGAAAAGGATCGTCTCCCCGTCAAGTCCCCAGGCGGGCAGGTAGTCCCAAAGACTTTGACCACTGCGGGCAATTTGGACATTGCTTTGACCAGTATCTGACATCACCCATATTTGATAAGCACCAAAACGCTTTACGGTATAGGCGATCTGATTGCTAAAGGGTGACCAGGCGGGCTGGCTGTTTTCAATATCACCAGTTGAATTTGTGAGGCGGGTTACCGCCCCGGTATCCACTGCCAGCACATAGATCTCTCTGCGTCCATCGCGCACGGATGTGAAAGCGATTCGTTCTCCATCCGGTGACCAGGCGGGGTCATAATCTGAACCGGGAATGGTTGTCAGTTGTTTCAATCCTGCGCCATCCGCATTGATCATATAGAGGCTGGCATCGTTATAGGTATTTTCGAAGAACTCACCGCGTGTAAGGCACGGTGAAATAAATACAAGTTGCGCTCCATCCGGTGACCATGCAGGCTGGCATGCGCCATTTTCCATGGTTGTAATTAACTGCAAACCAGTACCATCGGTATTGATCAAATAAATTTGAGGCACACCCGAACGCGCGGATGCAAACGCAATCTGACCGTTGCCCCCACCCAACTGGGTAGGTCCGGAAACGGGCGTATTTTCAGGTGCAGTAGTGGATTCAACCACCGGCGGCAAGGTCTTTGTTGGAGCAATCGTGGGCGTGATCGTTAGAGGAACTGCGGTATTCGTGAGCGCAGGTGTTTCAGGTGCCAGTACCGTTTCCGCTGGTGTGACAGTAGCATCAACAACAGGCACAACCGGAGATGCAATCGGTGCAAGCAACACAACCGGAATATATTTCATCAGATCAGGTGACACCAGATTCGGAGCGTAGCGCGCAGCACCAACGATCCCTGCGGCAAGCAGGAATAAAATCAATAAAAGCATGGGGATGATGCGCTTCTTTTTGCGTCGCTTGCGGGGTTTAAACTCAGGCGCTTCTTCTTGTTGAAGTGTCCCATTTTTACCAAACGATGAAAGCGGTTGGGAAGCCTTTTCGATCGCATTTTGTTTTTCCGAATCTTCAGCGCCTTCCGGTGCGGGCTGGATCACATAATCACCGGGCAAACGTTGAGTCTTGGATTTGGAACCAAGCAACGAGCGTTTGAACTCTTCGGCGTTTTGGTAACGATCAGCCGGGTCAATACCCATTGCCTTTTCAATCGCTGCGGCGAGGCGACGCGAGATCTTACTATTACGTTTACGTAACGGCGTCAGTTGGGTATTGTCCATCGCCCGCGCCAGACCATCTTCGGGGATGATGCCGGTCAGCGATGCATACAATGTCGCGCCGAGCGAATACACATCGGTACGCGAATCTGTGCGGGCTGTGCCATATTGTTCGGGAGGTGAATAACCGGGGGTCATGGCACGCGCACCAGTGGTGGTCGCCTGACTGCCATGCAACACTTTCGCAAGACCAAAGTCCACCAGGAAGATGTGACCATCCGATGTAATCTTGACATTACCGGGTTTAAGATCACGATGCAAAATGGGAGGTTTGCGAGTGTGCAGATAGGTAAGCGCGTCGCACATCGCCGCGCCAAGCAGGATTGCTTCATCCTCGGTAATATTGCCGACACGCTCCATGCGCTGACGTAAATCCTCCCCTTCGATGTAATCCATTACGAGATACTGACCCTGGTCGCCGATCACGAAATGATCGGTCACACGCGGCAGGTTGGGGTGACGCAAATTGGCAAGGATCACCGCCTCCAACCTGAATTGGCGCGCATATTCATCGGTTGTGAAAAGGTTTTCCTTTACCGCACAATCCGTGCCGAGGTTTTCGTCAACCGCGCGGTAGACAGAGCCCATGCCGCCCTGCCCTAAAATCTCAACAATGCGATATCTTTTGTGTAATAACGCGCCGCGTTCCAGTGTCATTGAAGTAGAGTCGCTCCCGAGAATTTTTCCGTAGATTTGGGATTATATCAGAAGGGAGGCCTACAGCTTGGGCTTATCTGCCAATTTGAAACGGAAAAACAACCATGGCGCGCCGGCTGTCATCCAGAAACCCACCAGTGAATAACGTATATATCTCAATATATATGAGAGCAGATCCGCATTATCAGGGAGAAACAAAGCCAGTCCGCGCCATAAGATCATGACTCCGATCAAACCGACTACAAAACGGAGCGCACGCTTCCCCACCGGACCCGAGGCCTGATACCCGCCTCGAGACGCGCTCCACGCCACCCCAACCGCAAGTCCAAACAAGATCCCGGCTGAGGTGATGAAATCTTCCATCGAAACAGGAGCAGGCAATTCCCCGGCACGCAGCGCATTTGCCTTCCACTCTTCAGGGAAGGTATATCCATCCAAACGTCCCACACTGACAGCGCCCAAGGCGATAAAGATCACGGAAACAAGTAATGCGATGAGTACTTGATTTCCAAGCGTTTTTTGTTTGAGCCATGCTTCAACAGGATCCCAAAACTTTATAAAAGCCCAAAGCAGAATGCCACCAAGCAGCCAGCCAACAAAAACATCATGGGGGAAATGCACCCCCAAATACCAACGCGAGAAACCGATGAAGAAGGCGAGCGTAAATGCCACCCCCCATGCCCACCGTGCACGGACACCAGCTGCAATGATGCCCCAGACCCCAACAGCATTTTGAGCATGACCAGATGGAACCCCAAACGATGACTCCGCTGAAAATGGAATCACTTTGTCGCTCACCCAATAAGGGCGCGGACCGGCAAACATAAGTTTGAAAATATTATTTAAATAACTGCTCGTGATCAGAATGAATGCCACTCTGATACCCAGGCTGGCATCAATGCACCAATAGATCAGTGGCAGGGCAAGCAGAAAGAAATTCTCAGTGCCTAAAAACGAGAAAAATTTCATCGGCACTTCGAGCCACGCGCCCAGCCCTTGAATTGCGATGATCCAGTCAACACCGATTGGAACCAGGGTATCCATTGCAGCCTCCTAATGATTAATAAAGGTGACAGTTGTTTATCTTCTGAGCAGCTTCGGTACCTTTCCACCAAAGTGACTGTCACCAGCGGTTAAAAACATCATGCATAATAACTTGAGTTTAGAGTTCGAAGCACATTAACAAAAAATGGAACTTGCTGATAAAGTTTTCGTGTGACCAAAAAATCTCTCAGCGAGTTCCGAAAAGCAGTATACCAAAGTCTGAGCAGGCGAGCGGATGTTTTGTTCGACCTGATCGACGCCCTG
>Ga0180069_1000092_pt1 | contig 19073 bp, 17 predicted proteins | sample EasRivERM_16_10D_2_FD_121793 | JGI IMG/M metagenome (GOLD analysis project Ga0180069, IMG submission 121793) | Soil microbial communities from meander-bound floodplain in the East River, Colorado, USA - East River metaG ERMLT231B'_16_10D | ecosystem: Environmental > Terrestrial > Soil >...
ATCCATGCCCGCGCCGCCATACCGCACCGGAAAACAAATGCCGAGAATGCCGAGTTCGCCCATGCGCTTCAACGCAAACGGTATCGGCTCCTGCTTGCGATCATATTCCTTGATCACTGGTGCGATCTCCTTTTGCGCGAAGTCGCGCACCATCTTTTGTGCCATTTGATGTTCTTGAGAGAGGGAGAAATTCATGATGAGTTTCCTGACTTGAAATTTTTCTTCTTCATTATACTCTTATGGATGGAGTGCCCCGCTTCGCTCTACACCGATAATTGCTTCTGCTCACAAACCCTTATCCCCCTCACAAGTGCGTCGCTCTGAACCTCATACGGAGTCTTTCTGCTCAACGAACAATCCCTTGCTAAAAGGTGCGACGCACCCTCCAAAGTTAAATAAAAAATGCCCGACGCGTAATGACCGCATCGGGCTAGGGGGAATGGGTATCACCTTTCATGATTTCTTCTCGATACCCATGTTGCTCAGCTCATCTGAATTGATATCCGAGATGAGCAGGTTTGCGCCAGCCAGGGCAACAAACACGAGCAAGCAGATTGAGACTGCGAGGACGAACATAGGCCACACTCCTTTCTTCATATACCTATACCTATTTAACCTCGTTCGGTTCAAAAAGTTATATCCCCTAACAGTACTGATATTTGAACAAATTTCAACTATGCAAGCTACGTACTTAACGATGAAGCACGTATTTTGTTCCATAAGTTATACGATCTTGACGATAAACTGTTGCAGAATAATAAAAAGTCATATTCAAGTTGACAAAACCCGCCTTTGAGATAAAATTCAAACCGCAACCGATGCTAAGCATCGCAAGCCGAAGTGGCGGAATTGGCAGACGCGCCACGTTCAGGGCGTGGTGAGAGCAATCTCATGAGGGTTCAAGTCCCTCCTTCGGCACAAAATGTGACTCGCTGAAAGGCGAGTTTTTTGTTACCCACATTGCCTGTCTCTCTGCGAGAAATTTCGCGGTCACGATCCATAAATACGCAGGAAAGTAACCACAAACTCTCCAGTTTTAAGACGAATTTAGGGATAACCTGGGTAAGGCGGGTGGTATAATTAGAGCAATTCAGGCAAATGCTTCATTAATTAAGACACGGAGTTGCAAAATCTATTCTTCGTGTCTTTTTTACGCCGATTATCCCATTTACAGAGAAAAACATGGCTGAAGAAAAAATCTCAATTGCTGGAAATATCGAAAGTGTTGACATAGATGCCCAGATGCGGTCTGCGTATCTTGATTACGCCATGAGCGTGATCGTGGCGCGCGCGTTGCCAGATGCTCGTGATGGGTTGAAGCCCGTTCACCGCCGCATTTTATATGCCATGCAGGAATTGGGCATCCGTTCCAACACATCTTATAAGAAATCCGCCCGTATTGTGGGTGAAGTTCTGGGTAAATTCCATCCGCATGGTGATTCTGCCGTCTATGAGACGATGGCACGTATGGCGCAGGATTTTTCCATGCGCTATATGCTCGTGGATGGACAGGGCAACTTCGGCTCGATCGATGGTGACGCGCCTGCCGCGATGCGTTATACCGAAGCGCGCCTTCATAAAATAGCCGAGGAACTGCTCGCCGATCTCGATAAAGATACGGTTGATTTTGGTCCAAACTTTGATGACTCGCTCGAAGAGCCGCTGGTCCTGCCTTCGCGTGTGCCGAACATGCTGCTTAATGGCACATCCGGCATTGCCGTCGGTATGGCGACCAACATTCCACCGCACAATTTGCGCGAACTCACTGATGCAGTCTCATACCTGATCGATAACTTCGACCGGATGGATGATATTCCCGTCGAGGAGTTGATGAAATTCGTTCACGGACCAGACTTCCCGACGGGTGGAATTATCATTGGCCGCGAAGGGATTGAATCCACGTATGGTACCGGGAAAGGCCGTATTGTTGTCCGCGGGGTGGCGCATATTGAAGAAACCAAAGGCGGTCGGCACGAGATCGTGATCACAGAAATTCCATATCAGGTCAATAAGACAACTCTGATCGAACGTATTGCGGACCTTGTGCGTTCTGACAAAATTGACCAGATCTCAGACCTGCGCGATGCTTCCGATCAGCGCGGTATGAGCATTGTGATCGAACTCAAGCGCGGCGCTCAACCGAAGAAAGTTTTGAATCAACTTTATAAATACACATCCCTGCAAACCACATTTGGCGCGCAAATGCTGGCGCTGGTGGATGGGGAACCGCGCACGTTGCCGCTCAAGCGCTCCTTGCAGATCTTTATCGAACATCGACAGACGGTGATCGTCCGCCGCACGAATTTTGAACTCGCCAGGGCACGCGCTCGTCAGCATATCCTTGACGGTTATTTGATCGCGCTGAACAACCTCGATGCGGTGATCAAAACCATCCGCGAATCGAAGGATGCTGATACTGCCAAAGAGAATCTGATCCAGCGTTTCAAATTGAGCGAACTTCAGGCGCAGGCTATTCTGGATATGCAGTTACGCCGGCTTGCCGCTCTCGAACGCTGGAAGATCGAAGAGGAGCACAAGCAGGTCACTCAGCAGATCGCACATTTTGAAGACCTGCTGGCTCACCCCAAAAAGATCCTTGCGCTCATCCAGGACGATATGAAAGACCTGGCTGAAAAATATGGCGACGACCGCCGTACACGGATCGCCACCGAAGCCAAAGAGGAACTCAGCGAGGCAGACCTGGTGCAGGATGAAGCGGTACTCATCAGTCTCACCGAGCGCGGATATATCAAACGCGTGGCCGCATCCGCTTTCCGTTCGCAGACTCGCGGCGGACGCGGGGTCATGGGACACACGACCAAGGAAGAGGATGAAGTTGTAGCGCTCATCCCGGCGCGCAGTCTGGATACCATGCTGTTCTTCTCTGATCGCGGCAAAGTATATAGCGAGAAGGTTTATCAAATTCCAGACGCTGATCGCACTGCGAAAGGCATTCCGCTTGTCAATGTGCTGGCATTGGATGCGAATGAACGTGTTACTGCGGCGATTGCAGTTTCAAATTTCTCGGCACATGGTTTCTGTATGCTGGCAACCGTACGCGGTAAGGTGAAGCGTGTGGAGATGGAAGAGTTCGCATCGGTCCGACCTTCGGGTTTGATCGCTGTGAATTTGGATGAAGGCGACCAATTAGGCTGGGCGCGTGTCACCAGCGGCAAGGATGAAGTTATCTTCGTCACCGAAAATGGACAGGCTTTGCGGTTCAGTGAAACAAAGGTCCGTTCGATGGGGCGGCAGGCTTCAGGCGTGCAGGCCATCAGACTCAAAAAAGACGATGCTGTCACGAGTATGGATGTGGTTGAAAAAGATGGTGCGCTTTTGGTTGTGACCAGCGGTGGTTATGGCAAGCAAACCCCCTTGAAAGACTACTCCGCAAAAGGACGCGCGACCGGTGGAATTTCCACGATTGACCAGAGGGCGTTGAAGGAGATCGGCAAGATCGTCGCGGCACGTGTGGTTCAAAAGGAAGATGATTTGACGATCATCACTTCCAATGGCGTTGCCATTCGCATCAAGAATAAGGATGTGAAACAGGCTGGGCGGGCTACAAAAGGCGTGCATCTCATCAAGCCTCAGGAAGGCGATTATGTCGCATCTGTTGCCCGCATCGCAGCCGAAGATTTGAAGAAGGCCGGGGCTCAAATTACTGAAGACGAAACAGTGGAGCCTCAGCCGCAGTTGATTTAGGAACACCTTCTTAAATATAAACAGCGACCACAATTTTGTGGTCGCTGTTGTTTTTAATTATATTCGTTTAGAACAAAGACATTTTTCCCAGCACGAACATTACCAGCGTCCCCATAATGCAGACTGTGAACATGAGCATAAGCGAAACAATGAAACGCTGTTGCGCCGTCATGCCAAGAATGAGGGCGTTGTTGCTCCGTTGCTTTTTGGCTGCGGATTTTGTGCGTGTGCCGTTCGCAGGGACAGGTTCTTTATAGAGATCGTTCGGTTCTTCTTCATAGAAGGAAGAATCAGCAGAGTCGCGGAGATTATCAAACATATTTTTTACCTCGATGCGAAGTATATCATGTGAACAGACGCAGGCGCACATCCCCGAATCGTACTGTTACGGTTTTGTCATCCTCGTCGCGCAGTTTCAGGCTTCCATCTGGTTCCAACCCGATAACTTTTCCCGTAACGGATTGCTCGCCACCCATTTCCACCTGAACCTGCCTGCCAAAATAAGCCAGTGACTTTTCCCATGCAGCCATGAAGGAGTCTGAGCGCATATGTGGACGTAAAGAGATCAGTGACGCAAGAATATCATGTAATAACTTGATGCGATCGGGCGCTTCGCCAAGCACGTGTTCCAGGCTGGTGGCGGGGAAGCGCAATATATCTGTAGATGGGACGGCGCCTTTTGTGACATTGACGCCAATGCCGATCACTACACAATCCACATCTTCGCCTGACCAAACCAGTTCAATTAAAATACCTGCAACCTTGTGGCCATTTAGTAAAACATCGTTGGGCCACTTGATTTGCGGTGCGAGTCCCAATATCCCGAAGGAATCAGATAATGCAAGCGCGGCCAGGCCTACGGTCCGCGAGAGATGCGGTATTTCATCCACAGTGGGACGCAGGATTAAACTAAAAGCCAGGGCTGTGGAGGCAGGCGTGAACCATGGGCGGTCGAGTCGTCCACGACCTGCAGTTTGTTCGTTTGCAACCACAATCGAAAGATCCTGTGCATCGTTCGCCGCCCAGGCGAGTGCCTCATCATTGGTCGAGCCAATGGAATCAAAATAACGTATGGCTCCTAACGGAAGTTTTGAGAGAGCGGCTTTGAGTTCTTGTTGATTCATGGGAATAAAAAAACTAAAGGTTTTCAGGTCTTTAGTTTTTTGACATTAGGGTAATACAAACCAGGGATTGATAAACCCGCCATTCAGTCGAACTTCAAAATGCAAGTGCGCGCCCTGTGAGTTGCCCGTACTACCAGATGCACCGATCCATTGACCTGCACCAACACTCGCGCACGCGCTGACGCCGATCGTGCTTAAGTGCGCGTAAATTGTGGAATATCCGTTGCCATGATCAATTTGGATCACATTGCCATAGCCGTAGTTATAGCCGCCTGTTGCCATGGTGACCACGCCGCTATCTGCGGCATAAACAGGGGCGCCCTGGCCCGCGGCAATATCAATGCCGAGATGCCCGGGCCAATAATCATTACCGGAAAGCGAATGGGCGTCTGCAGGCCACATGAGCCCTCCGCTTCCGACTGCGCCTCCCGGGCAGGCACTTTGACTGGTGGATGATGTTCCCGATGCTCCGCTTGCTATGGTGGGCACAAGCCATTGCACGAATTCGCGTTTTCCGCCGGGTATCATCACCCATGAGCCAGATTCTATTTTCGGGTCTGAAAGATCAATATCATTGCCCGCATAATTCAGAATATCGTCAATGGTGGTTTCAAATTCACTGGCAACAGAATCGAGTGTGTCGTTCTCTTTCCATTGATAATAGATTCCATCAGTGGGAGGGATTTTCAAAACCTGACCGGGCGAAAGGCTGTGAGGATCATCCTGCAAAACATCATAATTTGCCCACAAAACTGTTTCAGGCGTGAGTTTGAATGACTCTGAAATGGCAAACATCGAGTCGCCGCGTGATACGCGATATTCTTCAATCGTGTATCGGGGTTTATCCGCAGGGATATTTGTCTTCAATTGGATGTTTCGTCCAATGGATAAAAACGCTTCAGACACACCCAAAGCTGGCATTTCCACTTCAGGCTGTTCCTCATCTGGAGCCGTGGTCGGCAGGGGGGCAAGGGCTTGTGCCGTGGCTGTGGATTGCTTCCAGATGAGCGCGCCTGACACCAGCCCTGTTACAAGTGTCAGAGTGACAAACCAACTGATGATATTGAATTTATTGTTGCTGAAAAATGTTCTGAGGTTTGGCATTCGAAATGTTAAGCATCTCTTCCGAGATTTTCAAGAAATTCCTGATTGTTGCGGGCACGATCGAGCCTTGTGATAATCGCTTCAGTTGCAACGGAATTGTCCATTCCGGCGCCCTGCGGCTGTTGAGTAATCATCTGGGTGAACATACGGCGCATCAGCCAGACACGTTGCAACAAGTCCGGACCAAGCAAAAGGTCTTCGCGGCGTGTGGATGAACGCTCGATATCCACGGCAGGGAAAATTCGTCGCTCCTGTAGTTTGCGTGAGAGCAACAACTCCATATTGCCGGTGCCTTTGAATTCTTCATAGACGACATCATCGAGACGTGAGCCGGTATCAACAAGGCAGGTGGCGATGATGGTTAGCGATCCGCCTTCTTCAATATTGCGCGCCGCGCCGAAGAATCGTTTGGGTGGATATAAGGCTGATGGATCCATACCGCCTGAGAGCGTGCGCCCGGAGGGATTCACAACCAGGTTATATGCACGCGCCAGACGGGTGATCGAGTCCATGAGGATCACTACATGCCGACCGATCTCCACCAATCTCTTCGCCCGGTCTAAAGCCAGTTCTGCAGTGCGAACATGTGACGTGACCGGTTCATCAAATGTGGAGGCAACCACTTCCGCATCCACTGAACGATCCATGTCGGTTACTTCTTCAGGGCGTTCGCCGATCAGGGCAACCAGTAAGTGCACATCGGGATATTTGGTTGAAATTGAATTTGCAATTTGCTTGAGAATTGTAGTTTTTCCCGCCTTGGGAGGTGACACGATCAGACCACGTTGTCCGCGCCCGATGGGGGCGATCAGGTTGATCAAACGCGGCGCCAGCGTATCGTGGTCGGTTTCAAGATCAAATCGTTTTTCAGGAAAGATCGGGGTGAGTTCCTCAAAAACCGGACGCCGGGCGGCTTCTTCGGGGTCCACGCCGTTGATCGATTCGACCTTGAGCAATCCAAAATGTCTTTCGCTTTCGCGTGGGGGACGTACCTGACCGATCACCAGGTCGCCTGCCCTCAGATCGTGTCGTCGAAGTTGAGCTTGCGAGACGTACACATCCTGGTCGCTGATCCTGTAGTTTGTGGCCCGCAGGAAGCCGATACCTTCGCTCATGATCTCCAGGATACCGCCGCGCAGTTCAATGCCTTCCTTCTGCGCCTCCGCCTCGCGGATCATCATGGCAAGCGTCTCTTTCTTCAGGCGGTTGGCGTTGGGAATATTTAATGTCTTCGCCATGCCGCGCAGTTTGGAAAGAGGTTCGTTCTCAAGTTCAAGTATTTTCATGTTTCTTTTCTCGTTTATGTTGTGGAGTGATGGAATGTGAATCTAACCAGCAGAGCCCGAAAGGGCAGGCTGGGGGTGTCCCTTAGTTTGTGAGTGAGTGAGGAGATTCGTTCAAATTCGTCTTACGCGGAACCCGTGCAGGTTAAATCGCCGTACATGCGGATTGCGCAATCATGAGTTTGTAAAGTATCTGGGGATTTTCGTTGATTATAGCATGTTCAAAGAGGTGGTGCAAGCGGTTTTTGTTTTTCTAGCCGAGCTTTCAAATTTGTGAGAAGCGCGCCCTGTGTTTTTGCGGCTACGTTGAATATATCATCCTTTTGGCAATCAATAAAGGTGTGGAGCTCCAATGGTCGCATAATGCAATTTACTCTTTTATTTTGTTCCATTTGTTATAATCGTTCAAAACTATTATCGAGGTGTACATGATGGACCCTGTGATTCATACATTTGAAATCTTTGGCAGAGAATTTTCCCTGCGCTGGTATGGCGTGATCGTCATGGTTGGCGTGGTCGTTGGTTCGTTGATGGTTGAGCGGGCGCTTAAACGTCATGGCGAAAACAGCGATACGATCTGGGATGCGTTGGTCTGGGTTTTACCCATCGGTATCATCGGAGCGCGTCTTTGGTATGTGTTGAACGCCACAATTGGCGGCAATCGCTATTATATTGAGAACCCGATCCAGATCATCAATATCCCCCAGGGTGGGTTGCATATTTTTGGCGGTTTTCTGTTTGGCGCCGTTGCGCTGCTAACCTATCTCCGCCGGAACAAGCTTGATCCATGGTTGTTTTTAGATTCAGCCGGACCTGCCATGTTGATCGGTCAGGGCATCGGGCGGATTGCGAACTTCATCAACCAGGAATTGTACGGTCCGCCGACTGACCTCCCCTGGGGAATCAAGATCGAAGCGGAACACCGTTTACCTGATTTTCAAGGATTGAGCGAAGCCACGCGCTTCCATCCGACATTTGCTTATGAGATGTTATGGAACTTTGCCACAGCAGGTATCTTATTGTGGCTGTCACGACGTTACGGGAAGACTTTAAAGCCCGGCACGATCTTCGCCGGCTGGTTGATTGCGGCGGGCTTTGGGCGTGCATGGCTCGAATTGTTTTTTCGTCCTGATCAACCGAAGATTCCCGGGACAATTATCAGTTATTCAGGCATCTTCGCGGGCTTGATGGGTATTGTAGGTGTGATCATGTTGATGGCGCGCTATAAAAAAATCAGCCTGCCAGTTGCCGAAAATTGGGAGGAAGAGTATCAAATTTCCACTCAGCCGAAATTGCAGGCAGAGCCTGAAGAATTAGTTGAAGCGCAGAAGACTCCCCGTGTGAAAAAGGTTTCCAGGGTAACAACCAAAGCGGTTGCTGGAAAGAAGGCCTCAGCAAACAAGACCACAGCAAAATCTCCGACTCCGAAAAAGAAGCCAACGACCCGGACAAAGAAATCTTCCCAGTAATAAAATTGCCCGAAGAATTTTCTTCGGGCAATTCGTTTAATCCGTTGCAGGGATTTGGGCAGACCGTTTTTCCGTATTGGAGTGAATCGGCGCGCGCTTTTCGAAGCCAAACCTCTCAAAAATTTCCGGATACAGTTCAATGATTTGTTGGCGTGTGAAACCCATCTCTTCGTATGAATATACGTGATCGCTATTATATGAGAGGGTCTCTTTTACAGCTTCATCCACGATGCCTTCCAGTCCCGGTTTATCGGGGTAGCCGAACTGCTCGTAGAACGCGCGCAGGACTGCTTCCGGGCGTTGGATCAGGTCGTCGTAGTTGAGGATCAGGTGTCGGGGGGAAGGATGCGAATCAAGGTATTGAAGCGGGTGACGGTACCAGTGTTGGGTCATGTCCACGATTTCATCCAAGTATAACCAGGTCTCTTTTGGATCGGTGAATTGACGGCGCGCGTAGTTGATCCATGAGACGGTGGAGGGTAACATATCCAGTGGGTTGCGGGCAAGATAGATAATGCGGGCTTCGGGGAAGAATTCAACGAGTGTCTCGATCTTGGCGCTCGATGCGGGATTCTTTGCCACGAAATATTTTTTGCCCGTGGCATACATGTGGCGCTGTAACATGGATTTGTAAAATGTCATGATGCGGCGTTTGTGTTCAGGTGAAAGAGCTTCGTCGAAATGTTGATAGTTGGCAAACTCATCCATGAAGGGGAAGAGGAATGTGACGAAGTAACCGTCCCAAATGTGCAGGTGAATATTTTCATCCTCTTCGGGTTGGAAGAATGATATGGGATGGATTTTGATCTTCCCCAATGTGGCGCGGTCAAAGGCATACAGGGCGCGATGTAAATGCCCGCCAAGTTTTTTATCGAGGCGCGCGACAAATTGCGTAATCTTCTTTTGTGTAACCGAGGGAGTGAGATAAATATCCCAGGTGGTCAGGCTGGTGAAGGTTTCTGAGTCACGTGAGAGCAGGCGATGCAGAAACGTAGAGCCGCTGCGCAGGTTGCCCAAAATGAAAAGTGGTTTTTCGATGGGTTGTGTCTTGTGGGCGGGGAAGAGGATGTCATCCAGCCAGAAAAAGAACCAGTGCATGAGTGAACCGATGGGCCAGACCAGATAGAACAAAGCCAGGAAGATGATTCTTTTTCGAGTGAGTCTTGCAGGCGTGTTTTTCGAAGCGAAGAAGGAGCGGTAGAATGTGCGCCAGAATAAGCGGAAGTTATAGTGCATTGAAAGTATATATCCTTGATGTGGTTACATGGAAGAAGCCCGGGAAAGGCCTCTTCGATTGCTATTCTATCAGGAATAATGTTTTTGGTGAGGCGGGTTTTGAACCACGGCGACACGAAGACACAGAGAAAATCAAAAACTCCGTGACTCGTGTCTCCGTGGTTAAGATTGAATCATTCCAACCCGCGCAAATATTCCACGAGCAGGCGCACACCGAATCCGCTGGCGCCTTTGGGGCAGTAGGGCATTTCATGGTCCCAATCTGAAACGCCGGCGATATCGAGATGAGCCCAGGGCGTTTCGTCATTTACGAATTGTTTCAGGAAGATGCCGCCGACGATGGGGGATGCCTTGGCGGCTCCCGCTGAGTTCTTCATGTCTGCATCGTCGCTTTTGATGATCTCAAAATACTCCTCGTCCAATGGCAGGCGCCATAAGCGTTCATGAGTTTGCTCGCCAGCATCGAACAGCGCATTTGCAACTTCATCCCGATTCGAGAATAACCCTGCGCGCGTGGAGCCGAGCGCAGTGACCACGCCACCCGTAAGCGTTGCGAGATCGATCATCACACGCGGCTTGAAGTTTTGTTGTGTATAAGCCAGCGCATCGCATAACACCAGACGTCCCTCTGCATCAGTGCTGATGATCTCAACGGTTTTGCCTGAAAGTGTTTTCAGAATATCGTTCGGGCGATACGACACATTTGAGATCATATTTTCAGATGCTGCAAGCACACCCACGATCGGCGTTTGGAGCTTCAACTTCGATGCCGCAACCATCGTCCCGATCACCGCCATTGCGCCGCATTTATCATATTTCATGCCGACCATCCCCAACGTGGTTTTTATGGAATAACCGCCGGTATCGAATGTGATGGCTTTGCCCACCAATGCGACAGGCTGCGCCTCTTTCCCCGCTTCGTGTGCGCCTCCGGCTCCGCTCAGCGCGCGAGGCTGATACTCCAAAACGATCAGGCGCGAGGGCGTTGAGCTTCCCTGCCCAACCGCGACGATGGCTCCCGCGCCCATTTCAGCGAGTTGCTTATCATCTAAAATCGTGCATTTGAGTCCAACTTCTTTCGCCAACTCCTGGACTCGGTCGGCAAGTGTCACAGGGTTGATAACGTTGGCTGGTTCATGTGCCCAGGCACGGGTGAGGTTTGTCGCTTCGCAGACGACAGTTGCTTGGTCGGTGATCTGTTTGAAATCCTCATTGAGAAAATAAATGGTGGCTGGTGCTGGTTCTTCTTTTTTGCTTTTGTGTTTATCAAAATGGAAGGAGCCCAGCAGGATCCCTTCAGCGAGGGCAAAGGCGATTTGTTCAGGAGCAGGCTTGTCCTGAGCAGAGCCGAAGGGGCCAAAGTCAGCGAAGGAAGCGGTTTCAATTCCCAATTCGGTCACTTTATTTTTGGCAGTCCACTTTGCGATGGCGCCGCCCGCGCGCCGGAACGTTTCCAGATTTATTTTTTCCTTTGCACCCAATGAGACTGTTGCCTTTTGTTCGGCGGGGTTGAAGCGGATCTCCCCAACATCTTTGCCTGCGGTATCCGGAGAAATTTCTTTCGGGGCAGTGGCAAGCGCGATGTTGATGCCTTTCCAGTCGTGTGGTTTGCGAGTATTAATTGTGATGTGACTCATGTTGTCTCCTGATAAAAATTAGGGGACAATCATTTTCGCGAAGCGGATGACTGTCCCTTTCTAAAAGTTCCCTGTTTCATGTCCGTGATTATACTTGTGTTGCGCCCGGTCTTCCGAAGTCTCTTTTGAAAAAGTGCATAGTAGGTCTCTAATTTCTGGAAAGTTGGTTTTCCCTCTTTATAATGCCGCAAGATTAATTTTGGAGGCAGACATGAAAACAAAAACTCAATTTATCGGTCGTCACTATGAAACGGGAAGCATTCACAATGCCCTGGCGATACAAGGCGTAAAAGCGCCGCACACCGGCAAGCCCTATTCAGAGGCATTGTTGCTCGGTGTCAGCGGCGGTATTGCATTCGGGTATTTCACCTTTGAATACAAGGGCTATCTGCCACATGTTGCGATGCTGCCGCGCAATACATTCAGTCCGTTCACGACCATCCTCGAACGCCTGGGGATCGCGCAGGATATTCAGCAAACCAACAAAGTGGATATCGCTGAGAAGAATCTGGTCAATGTGCTTGAAAGTGGATTGTATCCACTGATATGGGCGGACCAGTTCAGTCTGCCTTATAACGATCTTTTGCGAGCGGATATGATGTGGAGCATGATTCCGAGCCTTGCGATTGAGACGAATGGCAAATCTGTGACTGTGGTGGATCGTTCCAGCCAGCCCTTTCAAGTCTCCATGGCAGAATTGACGAAAGCACGCGGACGCGTCAAAGAGGACAAGTATCAGATCATGACGCTCGATGCGCCTCAGACGACCAAATTGCCTGCCGCCGTCCACAAGGGCATTTGTCAAACCATCAAGCTTTTTACAGAAGAGCCGCCGAAGGGTGGGCGCGATAATTTTGGTTTTGCGGCTTATAAAAAGTTTACTGACCTGCTTGTCAATACACGGAACAAGCATGGTTGGGAAAGATACTTTGCGCCCGGCGTGCGCATGTTTCATGCGCTGGCAGGTTCACCGATTCAGCCGGGGTTATATCACTGGGTGAATACCTGGGGCACAGCCGATGGCGCGGACCGTGGCGTGTACGCGGAGTTTCTCGACGAGGCCGCGCTGATCCTGAAAAAACCTGCATTGAAAGATGCGGCTGGGAAGTTCCTTGAAAGTTATACGTTGTGGCTCAAGTTTGCGGATTCGGTATTGCCTGATGATGTCCCGATGTTGGGCGAGGGCAAAAAGTTGATCCAGAAAAAACATGATTTGTTCGTTGATAAAGGTGAGTCTGCTTTGCCGGAGATCAAGAAGATCAATGTGCGCTTGCGAGAATTACTAAAGGAATCTGAGACCGACTTTCCTTTGTCCAATGCTCAGGCGGCGGAGTTGCGTGCACATTTGCGGGATATTGTGTTGGAGATCAGCGCGGTCGAGCAGGTGGCGGTTGATTTGATGCAGAACGCGATCGTTTAAATAAAAATATATCATTGCGAGGGCGATGCCCTTCTGTCCGAAGCAATCTCCAACACTGTGAGGTGATTGCTCGTCGCAAAGAGCACGAACGCTCCTCGCAACGACATGGTCTTATAAATTTTCAGCCATTTCTTTGAATCGCTGCATATCCCTCCGGGTGCGTTTGACATAGTTCTTTTTCAACAGGTTTCCCATGATCTTCATGAGCAGGGTTTTGAACTTGAATTCTGTTTCAACCACCCAGAGGGTTTGATCTTTGCCTTGCTCTATGAATTTGTTTTTAACACCGTTATCAGCAAAAACATTTTCGTAGACCCCATCGAGTTCATTGGGTTCATTGCGGTGGGTGACTTTTTCGACCAAAGCGAACTCGCGCTCACCTTCTTTGTACGTTAGTTTGGAGACCGCCCCGGGCTGACCGGATGTGCCACTCAACAGCTCGTGGTTTGTCAGCGCGGGTTGCCACTTCTGCATGTTCTCCACATTGTCAAAGGCTTTCCATACATCGGCGCGGGGTTTGTTGATGATGGTCTCAAGTTTGAACTTCATATTACATTTCGCCTTTGTTTACTGCCGCTCGAAACTTTTCAATGCTTTGTTGAGTTAATTCAGCCAGTTCTTTGAATAGCTCAGGCTCGACCTTTTTGAAGTTGAAGCATGATTTTCCCTGCATGTGTTTCCTGAGTTCGGGAGAAATATTTTTTAGCAGATCGGGGAACATATATACAGGCATCAAATAGAAAGATACATAATTCTTTTTAATCTGTGCCGAGCCAAAGAAGATCACCTGCTTGTATTTTTCACTGTAGGGACCATCGAGGGAATAAGCAGTGGATGAATCTGCCGTGAGTGCAAGATTTTTTTCGTGAGGTTTGAGGATGGATTTGAGTTGTTCGAAGACAAGGGGAAAGTCAGCTTGTGGGGACATATTATTCTCCAATCGCATTGAGCGGAGCGAGCCTTAGCGAGCGAAGTCGAAACGAAGGTCGTTTGCAACCCTGTCTTTCATATGCGGGCCTCACCTGCACTTGCATGATTTGCTAAGCAAATCATGCAAGTGTCGACTTTCACTCACTCCTGCCGCTCAGGACGAAGATGTTTTGTTATGGTGAGACTGTGATGATCCGTATGTAGATCGGGTCACCGAAGGCTAAACCGGAAGGGTCAAATGCCTGCCAGGCGCTTTCGTATTCGCCATCTGAGAAGGGGGCAGTGAATGTGATCTGAATGGTGGCTTGTGTGCCCGAGCGGGCGGGATAGAGGGCAAGCTCTTCGGGTGCGCCGAGGACGGCTCCGCCGATATACCTGAGACGATACTCTGCGTTCCAGTTGCAGGTGCCGCTGTTTTGCACCAGCCATTGTTTGTCAATGGTTGCGCCATAGGCGATGGAGGTGTTGTCAGGGATGGTCAGGTCTTCGATAAAGGTCAGGTTGCTGACGCAGTCTCCGGGGTTGATGGTGGCGGTTGGAATGATGATGGTAGGCAGGGGTGTGCTTTGAACGAGGGCAACATTCTGGGTTGGGTTGATGATGAAGGTCGGTTCGATGAGCTGGGACTGGGCTGTGGGTGGGATGAAGGGCGTCTGTGTGGAGGTGGGGGAGCAGGCTGAGTTTGAGATCAGAGTCAATAGACCGATGAGCAGGCAAAGGCTTGCGCGAAGCGAGATGCGGGTTTTCATCTTCATAAAATAAAAAGGGCGACCGTAAAGGTCGCCCTTACGGGTGTCTTTATACTTCTTCTTCTTCGGTTGCTCCGCCGCCAGCAGAGTCATACCCTGGACCAATATCGAGCGGGAGAGCGATCTCGCCGCTGAGGGCTTTCTGACGGATGACGGCGTCGATCTCGTTCATGAGATCAAGGTTCTGGCGCAGGTAATCCTTGGCGTTCTCGCGTCCCTGACCGATGCGGATGTCACCATACGAGAAGAAGGCGCCGCGCTTGGCAACGACTTCGAACTTGGTGGCGAGATCAAGCACATCGCCAGATTTGGAAATGCCTTCGTTGAACATGATATCGAACTCGGCAGTGCGGAAGGGGGGCGCGACCTTGTTCTTGACCACTTTGACGCGGGTGCGATTGCCGATGACTTCATCGCCGACTTTGATGGCCTGGATGCGACGCACATCGAGACGGACAGAGGCATAGAACTTGAGCGCCTGACCACCGGTGGTGGTTTCAGGGTTGCCGAACATGACGCCGATCTTCTGGCGCAGTTGGTTGGTGAAGATGACGGCGGTCTTGGTTTGGTTGATGGCGCCGGAGAGTTTGCGCAAGGCCTGGGACATAAGACGGGCTTGCACGCCCATGGTGGCATCGCCCATATCGCCTTCGATCTCGGAACGCGGCACGAGTGCGGCGACTGAGTCGACGACAACAACATCCACGCCGCCGGAACGGACAAGGGTTTCTACAATCTCGAGGGCTTGTTCCCCGGTATCGGGTTGTGAAACGAGCAGGGTATCAATATCCACACCGACGCGCGCGGCATAGACCGGGTCGAGAGCATGTTCCATATCAATGAACGCCGCAACGCCGCCCATCTTTTGGGCTTCGGCGATGATGTGCTGACAAAGGGTGGTTTTACCAGAGGACTCAGGTCCATAGATCTCGGTGATGCGTCCGCGTGGGATGCCGCCGACACCGAGGGCAATATCCAGGGAGAGGGAGCCGGTGGGATAGGCTTCAGTCTCCATGTGCTTGGCTTCGCCCAGGCGCATGATGGAACCGTCGCCGTAACGTTTGAGGATATCGCTGACAGCCTTGTCGAGCACGGCACGTTTTGCGCCATCCACGTCGCGGTTGGCTTGTCGTTCTTCCATGGCGGCAACTTTGGATTCTTTGTTTGATTTACGAGGGGACATGTTTTATTCTCCAGTTTAAAAAGTGTAAAGGTCTGCCGCCTATCTCATTAAGGACCAAACTGCCGAAGTGATCTGCAGGTAAAAACTCAAGGTTTTATTTTGGATAATGACGCGGCACTACGTAAATTGTGTGTAGGCAAAAGTATAGCACAGATGTTCTGTGCGTCAAGGATGTCACCCTTCCGTAGATTCACAAAATCGTAAAACTTCCCAGGCGGCAAAATCTGATCAACTCAACCAGCTTGTGTTTCTCAGCGCCTGCAAAAAACTCATGGGGTGGTGTTCTCATAATATCCAACAACCCATCTTCCAACTCTTCTTCCAGCGTTGCTATTTCCACGGGTGATAACCATTCGGGGAATTCATCAGTGATCCAAAATGGGGAACTCCAATCCGTCTTTCCATGCATATCGGAGATCTTGTCCAACGATCTTTCCAAGGCAAATGCCAGCGAAAAAGCATCCTCGGCTCTTACTATCTGTCCATCATTCGTTAAATATGTGCCGTTCCAATCCGCGCTCAACACGCGAAAGTCATACTCCAAAGGTGGACGAGTGCCTTTCGGTCGCCAGCCATGCAGTCGGGCTAATTCCAGGGCTTTCGCCCAGGATTGCCTGGTAAATTTTCTGCATACTGCTGTGGGTTGATTGAATAGTTCGTAGCACATGGTTGCGATGATCACGTTATTATACCTATACTCGACTCAAATGAGTCGGCTGGATTGTTTTCTCCAAACCTGTATAATTATCCGAACAATCAACATAGCCTCTCAGCGGAAGGGAATTTATCGGTATGAACAAGTACAGTACTCGTTTCCTCATCATTGTTTTCTGTCTTGGAGTCCTGTCTGCTTGTGCGCCTTCACAGGCGGGTCAACAAGTCATTCCACAAGACCAGCCTATCATCTTTTTTAACGGCGTCATCCTGACCATGGAGGCAGGAAGTCCACAGGCAGAGGCAATCGCTATTGAAGGCGGAAAGATCGTGGCGCTGGGAGTAGACGCTGAGATCCTGGCTCTGCGTAAAACAAATACCATGGTCATTGATTTGGAAGGGCGAACCCTCATGCCCGGGTTTGTGGATGCGCACACGCATGTGCTGAACGATGCGCGTTCCCTGGAAATGAGTCTGGACGAGGCCCAGGATATGGCGCTTCGAAGAGGGATTACAACCATTGGGGATCTATATGTAGACCGACAATTTCTACGGGAGATTCAAAAATTCAACGATGCGGGCTTTCTACGCCTGCGCACCAGTTTGTATCTGGTCTACAATGATCCGTGTGGTAAGGTGTTTGGGGATTGGTACTCATCGTATCCGCCCAGCCGCTTGCCCGGTGAAATGTTGCGCGTGAACGGCATAAAGATATTCACCGATGGAGGTTCGTGCGGGCGTCCTGCGCTGAGTTTTGAGGTGAATAATGCAGAGGGACTTGGTGACTTATGGATGACACAAGCCGAATTGAATCAGGCTGTCACAGAAGCGCAGACAGCGGGCTATCAAGTGGCGATCCATGCCATTGGAGACCGCGCTGTTGAACAAGCTCAAAATGCGATTGCCTTTGCGTTGGATGGTCAACCCAACACACCTCGTTATCGCATGGAACACATCAGCGTCCTGACTCCTGAAATGGTCACGCGCTTCGGTGAACTCGATATCGTGGCGGTGATCCCCGGTCAGTATCGCAGTTGCGCGCCTTTTGGCGGACCTCTGCCGGAAGATTATCGCGAGTGGGAATGGCCCTGGAGGGCATTACGTGATGCCAACCCGGACATGAAAATTGCATGGCACTCGGATTATCCGTTCTGGTCGATCAGCCCGTTCGTCCATGTGTATGGATTTGTCACCCGCAACGATGTCCAGTCTTATTACACCTGTCAGCCCGGCGCATGGCTGAGGGACGATACGCTCCCGGTCGAGGAAGCGCTTTCCATTATGACCATCCAATCTGCATATGCCTTGTTTCGTGAAAATGAGGTCGGGAGTCTCGCACCCGGCAAATATGCCGACCTGATCATCCTCTCTGAAAATCCCTTGACCGTTGAAGCGGAGGAATTGAAAAGCGTCCACGTTCTGGTCACCATGGTGAATGGACAATTTGAATATTGTCATCCGGATCATCCGCAGCTTTGTGACGGTTATTCGAATCGCAGCCCTGTGCCATTGCCTGATGCACGCCCGCCAACTTCTGTCAGCTGGCTGGCCGCCATTTTGATGGTTGTAATTCCGTCTTTGTTCATAGTGTTTGGAAATTCCAAACGAGATGCAATCCGGCAACTTGGAGGAATCTCAGGAATATTGGGCGGTATTCTTTTTAGTGTCACCCTGTGGCTGGGCAGTGTAAACTTTACAACGAATATTTGGTTGCTCCTGCTCGCCCTTTTGTTCCTGTTGGCTTGTATGCTGGGAATGTGGTTTCTTGAACGACATACCAAAATTACCCGCCTTGCACTGCTGGCGATGGGTGTGGCGACAATGGGAATGGGCGAAGGCTTTATTGGGGTGGAATGGTTCAACTCGGATGGACTCTGGCTGATCCTTGCGATCAGTGTATTCAGCCATCTACTCGCCTTGATTATTTTTGGACTGGCAAACCTCAAAGCCCGGATCTTTCCACGCCTGAACTGGATTCCGCTGACAACTGGAATCTTATCCATTATCCTTCCGCTTCTGCTCAGTCCGGTCTCGTTGTGGGGCATAGATTGGGCGCCCTTGATGTTGGTCCTGATCTTTGGAAGCGGCTGGTTGATGATGGGTGGTCTGCTCTTAAAAACAAAAGGACGCTAAAGCAATTCATGCATGTAGAAGAACCAGCCGACCGAGCGAGTCGACTGGTTTATTTCTTTCAAGATATGCGCACTTAAGATCTACGGTGTCGGCGTCACAGTTACTGTCGCCGTCCCCGGCAGAAAATCCAATTGTGGTGGAGGTGGCGGGACAACTTTGAATCCCTCTTTATCTGTAAACGTGAAGTACGTTACCTGACCGGGATAGATCTCCGCAAAGAATTGAATATCTTTATCCTTGTAGTTCATCAGAACTTTATAGATTCCTGCGGGTAGGTCGCTCAATACCAAATTCTCCTGGTAGTATGGATCTGAGTTAACTGCGCCTTGGGCATAGGTGATGACTGTACGTAATGGCACTCCCGATGGTAATGGGCGCACTTCAACGGAATATTGATTCAACAATTCATTATCTTCATCGGTGAGCCTGCCAACCAACACGCCCCA
>Ga0180069_1000094_pt1 | contig 18937 bp, 18 predicted proteins | sample EasRivERM_16_10D_2_FD_121793 | JGI IMG/M metagenome (GOLD analysis project Ga0180069, IMG submission 121793) | Soil microbial communities from meander-bound floodplain in the East River, Colorado, USA - East River metaG ERMLT231B'_16_10D | ecosystem: Environmental > Terrestrial > Soil >...
ATCCTGGAAACCAAGCTGGAACTGGACCCGGCCTTCGCCTCGCGCTTTTATCGAGCCTGCGCGATCATCGCGTCCCGTCGCTTGCGCGAACGTATGGCGACGATCGGTCAGCAAGTCAAGGAAGGTTCACAACAGACAGGAGCGCTCACGGATGCCTGGGCGCGCATGTCCGCGTCCGTTGAGGCTTTGAAGGAAATATTAAATCAGGCGGAGAAGGAGGCGCTTCGGAATCATGATCAGATACCCACCTCCCTTTGTAACGAGATCGAGCAGGGCTTTCAACAATTCACCCATAATATAAACGACCAGATCGGCAATGGACCATGCTCTGATCCTGCTTTGAGCGAATCCGTTCGACAGGAAATCGGCGCCCGGCTGCAGAGGGAAGTGCTGCCGTATTTGCTACTCACGCGTACAGCGGAACGCTGGTACGCCAAGCCGCGCGGCTATGCGGGTGATTTCCTGACCATCGACTGGATCTATGACAACAATCCGCAGGGGGTAGGGCGTCTGGGGCCGCTACTGGATCGCTGCTTTCTGAACCTAGAGGCAGCGCAGGCTGTACGTAATCGACGTGGATTGTTAGCTGAGCATATTCAATCTACATTGGAACAGACCACCGGGCAGACCGCCCGTATCACCAGCCTGGCGTGTGGGCCTGCTGCTGAAATCTTCGATGTGTTTGGAACACTTGATGATCCGACCCGGCTTCGCGCGACTCTCATCGATATCGATCTGCAAGCCCTGGCTTTTGTGAGTGATAAATGCGACCGCCATCAATTGCGCCGCCAGATGGAGCTGGTCAATGGCAACCTTGTCTATCTCGCCACTGGACGGCAGCAGCTTAAGCTGAACCCTCAGGATCTCGTTTATAGCATTGGGTTGATCGATTATTTCAGCGACAAATTCGTCATCACCCTTCTGAATTATGTGTATTCGCTCCTGCGCCCCGGCGGCAAGGTTGTACTTGGAAACTTCCACCCGAAGAATCCAAACAAAGCGCTGATGGATTACATCCTTGACTGGAAACTGATTCATCGCTCCGAAGCGGATATGAACCGGTTATTTGAATCGTCGAGTTTCGCCCAACCTTGCACCGACATACGTTTTGAGCAGGCCGGAGTGAACCTCTTCGCCGAGTGCGTAAGGCAATAATAGCACGCAGATTTCGCTGTTTCGATCATGGCGTCGGGTTTTGCCGAAGTCAACCCACAGCACATCCGCCGCATAGTGAGTTAAGACTTCCGAAGTCTCTGAGACTTTGGAAGTCTTGTTATTGAATCATCCGATTTCCCTGTTACGATTCGAGTGCCTCCTGCAACATACAACCGTGTACACAACCTCGCAGGAGCTGCATAACGACCCTAATGAATATCCCAACCCACTACCCATCCATGGACGATACCCGCCTCGCGCATCAAGCCCGCCTCGATCCCGAAGCCTTTGCCGAGTTATATCGCCGCCACGTTACGAGTGTCTATCGTTATCACATGGCGCATACCGGCAATGTCAAGGATGCCGAAGACCTGACCTCGCAAACTTTCATGGCCGCGCTGGAAGGCATCCACTCTTACCGCGGGGCGGGTTCCTACATCGCGTGGTTGCTGGGGATCGCTTCCCACAAACGCGCCCTCTTCTTCCGACGAAACAAGCCTGAGGTCCCGTTGGACGCGGCGCTTCAAATCCCGACCCCAGGCCTGCCCACCGACAAATCAGCTTATCAACGCCTCCAACTGGATCAGATCCTTGGCGCACTCAAGCATCTCAGCAACGACCGCGCCGAAGCGTTGATCCTATGCTTTTTCAGCGAGCTTAGTTTTGTTGAAGCTGGAGTTGTGCTAGGTAAAAGCGAAACGGCTGTAAAAATGCTCGTCTCGCGTGGACTGCAAGACCTGCGAACCCGCACATCCCTTGCATTGGAAGTGGACTATGAATAAAGAAATCCTGAACCAGATCCCGGCCAACGAACAATACGTTGCCTCAAAATTAAATTCCACTGCAGAACAAATGAAGGTTTCCCCAACCTTCCAATGGAACCTGGAGACTCAATTGATGGAAGCACATAAAACAAAAACACAGCCGAAAAAAGGCTGGTACACAAAAATCATGGCGCCCGTGGGTTGGGCGGCTATTGCCTTTGGCGCTGTATTTTTATTGAGCTGGACAATACGCTCACTGGTTCCTCCCGCACAACTGAATGCCGGGGCGTCAAATACAGAAATCCCGTTTGAAGACAATGTAAGACAAGGCAATATTTGTGCGGGTCCGCTGGCTGTTGCACACAATTTTTCAGTAGCACTGACCAACCAAGATAAAACTGGCTTTGTCACACTGGATGAACAAAAAGTAATCGGCGAATTGCGTTCCTTTGCGTGGTCACCAGATGGTGAGCAATTGGCAATCGTCGGCAATACAACCGGTCAAGGCAATATTTATTTGACGGACTCCACTGGCAGTCAACTCCAACCGATTCTTTCCAACTCTGAATTAGGTTATCTGATGGAGGCGGCCTGGTCGCGTGATGGAAAGCGACTCATCATGTGGTCGGTCCAAAACAATTCGATTGTATATCTTATGAATGTAGATGGGACTGGTTTGATCGAAAGGCAACTGGATATGCATATTTTTGCAATACCGCAATTTGCGCCAGATAATGAAAGCATCATTTTTTACGGCGCCAACCCGACATCATACGGCTTGCTCGAAGTGAAGTTGGATGGCTCGCCAATCAGAGTGATCAGCGCCCTGGTGGAAGATGAGAGCAGTTTTGCTTGGTCTCCTGATGGTTCGCGCCTGGCTTACATGGAGATGGATCGAACTTTGGGTGAGGCCCACCTTGTTATGGAAAAGGTTGCTGATGATAACAAAGTTGTCGTTGCCAGTCTGCCCATCCCCAAGGGATCAGGGTCATCCATTCCAGATTCTGCAAACTTGAGTTGGTCATCGGATGGAAAAACCCTGGTGTTTGAATTTGGAAGAGGCAACTCAGGCCGTGCCATCTATCTCGCCTACGCGGATGGTACGGGGCTGATCAAATTAGCTGACTCAGCCCATGCGCCCGCCATTTCAGCAGATGGAAACTGTCTGGCATATATAAGCGACAAACAAGTCTTCCTGATGGATTTGACTGGCGTATCTTTAACTTCAACCCCTGCGACTCCTCTGCTATTGGCAGACCTGCCTATCGGACGATCAATCGCTGACTTCCGGCTGGACAAACTGCAATGGGGTTCGGAAACGACATCCCATTCCGGTCCGCCTTGAGTTCTCGTCAGAGTTTAACAATGCATTGCACCGGCACATGTTGTAAATGAGACTTCCCTGTATAATGAAAATCATGCAGAAATCATGGATGGTACCTAAACCACGTTCCATATTGACTTTCTTCGTCAAAGCAATTACGGCTTTCGCTGTTTTGACGGTATCCGTCGGCTTTATTGAAGTCAACAACGCCTTGCATCCGCCGCGCATCATAGCGCCGGGGAATACGCTCAGAAAATTCGACATCCCTTATCAAAGCATTGATCTCATCACCGAAGATGGTGTGCGTCTCTCAGCGTGGTACACACCTCCGCGCAAAGGTGTGGTGATCCTGCTGGCGCATGGCTATGGTGACAACCGCCCGGAATGGGTTCATGCGTTGCTGGCAAAGAAAGGCTACGGCGTCATCGCCTGGGATGCACGCGCACACGGTGAAAGTGACGGCGAGATCTCGACGATCGGTTATCTCGAAGTGCTCGATGTCAAAGCTGCGTTGGATTATGTGCTGACACAACCCGACGTAAATCATATTGGTGCATGGGGCGGGTCGATGGGGGCGGCAACGTTGATTCGTGCCGCGGCAGACTTCCCTGCGATTGAAGCGGTATGGATCGACAGTTCATTTGCGTCACTCGATGATGAGTTCGATTTTCTGGTGCCATATCCGGTCATAAATCAGCTGGCAAAGTATCTGGCGCAGGTCCAAACCGGCATCCCCCTCGCTGGCATTGATCCGCTGAAAGATATTGCCAGGATCAGCCCGCGCCCGGTGTATATCGTCCACGGTACGGGGGATACGGTCGCGCCACCCGATGCGGGGAGGAGACTCTATGATGCGGCTGGCGAACCGCGCTTTTTATGGGAAGCGGAAAATATTCAGCACTTGATGATCTATTTGGATAACCCGGGTCGCTATCAAAGAAGGTTGCTTGGTTTTTTTGATGAATGGTTGTTGGGAAAATAAAGGGACCCAGTTACCAGTAGACTCACATATCGCCTCGAACAATTGGACGGTGAAAGTGCCAATGTCCAATTTGTATTTAATGGTATCCTCTCCTAAATTCAACCCCCCTATGAAAATCATTATTCGCATTCTTATTGTCCTCGTGATTGCCTCTCTCATTGTGATCACAGTCGTACTTGGACCGTATGCGTTACGCGTTCAACACTTCGAAGCGAATCCCGCAAATGGATATCACGCTGACTTTTATCTCTATGTTTCACCCAATGCCAAACGGGCAGCGCGTGATGGAAAAGTGGTGACCATCCTCGTTCAACCAAACAACTCAGGTATAAACTCAGATGATCCCGAAGTCCATCGCAAGGATGCGTGGAACACAGGTTTTGAACGGTATAAGATCGCGGATGAATTGGTTGTGGTGCTGTTAGTCCCGGCATTTATCCGTCCAGGTGAGGATTGGCACATCTACACCCATGCACTGGATCGCGATACGCTGACCACCGAGCGCGCTGATATCAGGCGGCTTGACCTGCAATTGATTGCCATGATTGACCATGCCCGCGCCGAACTCGCCAAAGAAAATATTCAAACCGACGAAAAGGTCTTTATTCAGGGATTCTCCGCCAGCGGAATGTTTGCCAATCGTTTCACAATCCTGCACCCTGAGCGCGTCAAGGCCGCGACGATTGGTTCGCCTGGCGGCTGGCCCATTGCGCCGATCGCAACTTTCAATGGCGAACAACTCCCCTACCCCGCAGGCATCGCAGATCTTGAAGCATTGACAAGCAGCATCTTTGACTCTGCGACGTACAATGCAATCCCGCAGTTGATATTCATGGGTTCACTTGACGATAACGACTCCCTCGATTACACCGACGGCTGGGATGAAGCAGATGCCCAGTCGGTGGATAAACTCTTCGGCGCTGATCCGCTCGCACGCTGGGAGGATATCGAAAAAATATATCAAGACGCTGGCACAAACGCACAATTCCTGCTGATTGACGGGGTTGGACATGACCGCAAGGAACTTCAAAAATATTCGACGGAATTCTTCAAAAAAGTATTGAACAATGACTAACCCCCTCGCCTCCATTCTCGATCCTTCGACACGCTCAGGACAGCGCTTTCAGCCTGCCCTCGTTATCGACGGCGCGCTCGCCACTGAATTGGAACGCCGCGGCTATGATCTGAAACATGATTTGTGGTCAGCCAAAATTTTGTTGGAGCAACCTGAGGCCATCCAGCAACTCCATTACGATTATTTCAAAGCCGGCGCGGACTGCGCCATCACTGCCAGTTATCAAGCCACAATCGCGGGGTTTATGAAACGCGGACTGAATGAAGAAGAAGCCATTGCCCTGATTCAAAAATCAGTAAAACTTGCCATCGAAGCCCGCGATGAATTCTGGAAACATGAAGAAAATCGCACCGGAAGAACAAAACCTTTCGTTGCCGCGTCGGTGGGACCTTATGGCGCGTACCTTGCCGATGGATCAGAATATCGCGGCAATTATGGTCTCACCGAAAAGGAGTTGATGGACTTTCACCGTCCGCGTATGCAGGCGTTGATCGAAGCGGGCGCAGACATGCTCGCCTGTGAAACCATCCCGTGTCTCATCGAAGCGCAGGCAATTGCAAAGTTGCTCAAGGAATTTCCAAATTTCACTGCTTGGTTTAGTTTCTCTGCGCGCGATGAACAACACATTTCAGAGGGACAGGTTTTTGCCGATTGTGTAAGACGACTGGAAGATAACCCGCAAATTGTTGCGGTCGGAATCAATTGCACATCACCAGCATATATTTCGCCGTTGATCCGCGAAGCGAAGAAGGCAACGAACAAACCGATACTTGTATATCCCAACTCTGGCGAGATATACGATGTAACAAAGCACGATTGGGATGGCAATCCAGTCTATAAATCATTTGGTGAGCATGCAAAGGATTGGTACGAAGCAGGCGCGCGCCTGCTCGGCGGTTGTTGCCGTACTACACCCGAGGATATTGCTGTCATTGCGAGTTGGGTGCGAAATATCACGTAGGGGCGACCCTTCGATGCCATTCTTGTAGATAGACATGCCAAAGCCCTGAACAATCTATCGTATCGTTAGCACAAAGGCGGGTCGCCCCTACACATCCATTGGAGACAACAAATGAAATCCGTCCGCATGATCGAAGCAGGCAAGCCGCTGGAACTCCAAGAAATTCCCATTCCTACCATTAGCGAGAAAGAGATTCTCGTACGCGTGCGTGCAGCGGGTATCTGTCACTCGGATGCACATTACCGCGCAGGGCGGTCTGCGATGGGCATGCTTCCGATCACATTGGGACATGAAGTCGCTGGTGTAGTTGAAAAGATTGGTTCACAAGTGACGAATGTCAAGGCGGGAGATCGAGTCTGTCTGCATTACAACATCACTTGCGGCGATTGCTATTATTGCAGTACCGGCAACGAACAATTCTGCGATACGGTGAAAATGCTCGGTCATCATGTGGATGGCGGGTACGCGGAATATATCGCGATCCCCGCGCGCAATGCGATTCATTTGCCAGCTGAGATTCCCTTTGAGGAGGGCGCAACACTGATGTGTGCGTCGGCGACGGCTCTGCATGCGCTGCGTAAGAGTAAGCTCAAGGCTGGGGAAACGGTGGCAATTTTCGGTATAGGAGGACTCGGCTTGTCCGCAATCCAGTTGGCAAAAGCTTCAGGCGCGGTCGAAGTTTACGCGGTGGATATCAAACAGGATAAACTCGAACTGGCATCCGAATACAATGCAATCCCAATTGACGCGGGCCGCGTGGATGCGGTGGAGGAAATCCGCAAACTCACCAAGGGCAAAGGGGTGGATGTGGCTCTCGAAATGATAGGCATGCCCAAGACGATGGAACAGGCAATTGATAGCGTGGGTTTTTTAGGGCGCGCGGTGCTGGTTGGGCTAAATCAACAACCGATTCAGATCAACACATACATGCAAGTGCTTGGCAAAGAGGCGGAAATCATCGGCTCGAACGATCATCTCTTGCAGGAGTTGCCTTTGCTCGTTGATATGGCGCGGCGAAAAATTTTGGATACGTCACATGTGGTATCGCAGACAATTTCATTGGATGCGGATAAAATTAACCAACGGCTCGATGACCTGGAAAAATATACGAATGATGTACGCGTCGTGATCGTTCCATAAATAATTTGTACAGGTGCAAAACATGACCACTCCAAAAATCACCCGCCCGAAATTTCCAAAAGGATATGCGGACAAGCCCGTCTCATACCTGACGTGGGACTGGGTCGCTGGACAATTGACCGACTCCAAACACTACTGGCTGTGTTCCGTCCGACCTGATGGACGCCCGCACGTTGTGCCGCGCTGGTGCGTCTATGTGGACGGAAAAATCTATTACGATGGCAGTCTTGAGACTCGTCACGCGCGTAACATCGAATCAAATCCAAATGTATCCTTACATCTCGAAAGCGGAAGCGAAGCCATCATCCTTGAGGGCACAGCCGCGCCTGCGGGAAAACCTACGCCTGAATTGGGAAAGAGACTCTCACAGGCTTACAGGAAATATAAAGAGATGGGTTACGCGCCTAAACCCGATTCATGGGACGAAGGCGGATTGTTCGTCTTCACGCCGCGCCAGTGCATCGCGTGGTCAAATTTCACACAAGACCCAACCAAGTTTGTGTTTGAAGAATAAACTTAAGCTAATGTCTCGGCTCGCAAATAACGATTCGGTGCAAGCCAAAGGTGGATTCATAAATGGAGTCAACCTGTAAACCAGCGGTTTGACAGGTTCGCTTAAAATCCTGCCTCACCCATTCATGCATATATTCTGACTCATCGATAATGGATGCGACAAAAGTCCAAATGGGAACCCAGCCTAGTTTGACAGGCACGTCCGGCTCGATGATCACAACCCGCCGTTGGGTCACACGGCACAATTCCTTGAGCACATTCAACTGCACGGTTTCAGGCATATGATGCAAAGCCAAAGAAAGCATTGATACTTCAAAAGACTTATCAGCGAACGCGAGGTGGATGGCATCCATTTCCAGCCAGGCAGAGTTCAGCCTCGCAGCCTTGGCTGAGGCAACTTTCAACATGCCGCGCGCGAGATCAACCCCGATCACCGGCGCGCCCTGTAATGCAAAAGTTAAAGCAAGTTCGCCGGTCCCTGTGCATAGATCCAAAACTTTTTCGCCGGGCTTCCAACCACTTAAGATCATGGCTTTGTGGCGGGTTCCCCTGCGAATAAATTCCCCCAGATCATACAGGGATGCGAAGCGGTTGTAATAGTAGAGAACGTGGTGTCGAAAATTACCGCTGAGGCTTGTTGTAGTGGTCATTTCCCGATGTTTCCTCTCATGGTTCTAATTCCGTGAGCCTGCAGTAATTTCTGGATGAACTATGGATATCATTCTTATAAATTTCCCTGGCCTATGAATTGGATGGGACCAAAAATCTATGCACCTGCAATTAACCCTGTGCGTCTGGCTGACATAAAATCAATCGATCACTGAGCTTTTTGCGCGGCTTCCTTTGCGATAAGAAGCCCGTGAACAGCCCCCATTGTTTCAAAGATTGCGATGGCGCGCTTGAAATGATCCGCCCGTTTGGTCGGATCGGATTCGACCGCGCCCAGCCTCACACGAATCAAGCCTTCCTCATGCAACAGGTTAAATTTTTTGGCGGCTTCCAATCCTTTGATCCAGGATTTGAGCGCGGCATCATGTTTGCCTGTCAAAAACTCGTGCAGACCCTGGTAATGCAAAAAATACGCCTGCCCGATCGGGAAAACATTTTTGTAGACGCGCAGTAATTTGAGCGCCCTTTCGGCATATGATTTTAATTGTTCAGAATCAGGCTTACCCGAGGCATGTTGCACTTCCCAAAATGTAAAACACATTTCTGCCAGTGCGGCAAATCCGAGTTCCAAAGCATAGTTGGTCGGCGAACTTCCCTCCGCCAATTTCAACGTTTCATTGGCATGGAAAAGAGCTTTCTCTTTTTCGCCAAGCCGTTGATATGCAAGCGCCAGTTGCCCGTTCACATTGATGGAGGCGGCACGGTTTGGAATCTCCTCCAGGATCTGGAGAGCTTCTTCGAACATGGATGCGCCGAGCGCATCCTGCCCCAGCCGAATGAGATTTGATGCAACACCAGCCAAACCCCACATGATATGCAAAGGATTGCTTCTACGACGCCCATCTTCGAGCAAAGTCTTTTGAATATTCAATGCTTCCAAGTTTTTGCCGGAGAGATAAGCGCCCTCACCCAGCAGGGAAATCGCATCGCCCCACTGACGATAGTCACCCAATGCTTCGCATAATTCACGGGCTTCCTGTGCCTTCGTGCGGATATCATCCCATTTCCCAACAGACATATGATACACGCCTGTAACTACAATCGTCGTGATTAATGTTGAGGGCTGGTTCACTTCCTTCGCAACCTTCAAGGCGCGCTCCACATATCGTTCGGCGAGCGGATGCAATTGGACAAAGCCTCCCAGCACTGCCAACCCGGCATAAGCAGACGCCAGTTCGGGAGTGTGTCCGGCCTTCTCGACTTCATTCAAAAAGCGCAGGGCAGTGTAGAGGATCGGGATTGTCTGGTTGGAATAAAAGTATACGCGCGACATCAATTCATACAACCGCCCGACTTCGATCGCAGTTTCACGTACGATGCCGCGTGCAGATCCAACATAGTACGCGGGGAAATAACGGTGGAGCGCCTGCCGAATAACCTGCCACAAAAAACCAGCCACAAATCGAGTGGTAGTGCCCGGGATGGGTTTGCCCAGAATCCGCAGGGCTTCGCGCGAGTGGCGTTCGCACTCATGCAGGGAGCCGAGTCCATAATGCGCCAGCCCCAGCCTGCCATGCCAGCGCGCTCTGCGAAGTTGATGTTGACGCAACGCGAGCTTATCTTCTGCATGGGAAAGTTTTGCATCCCATTCAAGCGCCGCACCAAAGAACTGGATCGCCTCTTTATTGGCATAATTCTGCATCGCCTGCTCACCGGCTTTTTCGAGATACTCCACTGCCTTTGTAATGGCAAGTTCGTTACGTGCAGCGTCGTGCGCTTCAGCAGCCTGCGCCCAATGATGGGCCAGCAACGGATAATAAGATTCGAGATTCCGCTCATTGCTTTGCTCGATCCATTCCGCCACTGCCTGGTGCAACTGCCTCCGTTGCGAATACAGCATCAGGTTATAAGCTACTTCCTGGGTGACAGCATGCTTAAAGATGTAAGCCAGGTCTGGCGCTTCAGATTCGATCAACGTCAGACTCAAGCGCGTCAGCGTCTCCATATAATCGGGTAGCGCCCGCCGGTCGGCTTCAATGGGATGCACCGCTTCGAGTACACGGAATGAAAAAATGCGTCCGATCACACTTGCCACTTTCAACGTCAACTGTTGGGAGGGGTTGAGGCCGTCAATACGATTGGTGATGGCGGCTTGAAGCGTGTCAGGAAGCGTCAGGTCTTCAAAATTCAAAAAGCGTGAATGGATCTTACACACCTGATCTTCGATGATCAGAATGCCGGACTCACGCAAAGCATACGCCAGTTCCTCCGCAAAAAAAGGATGCCCCTCCGATTTCTCGCGGATCAGCCTGCCGATCATCGCTGGCACAGATTTGACACCCAACCGCTGACAGACCAACGACTCAACATCATCGAGCATCATCGCTTCGAGCTTGATCAGCCGCGTATCGGGGGCATCCACAAGTTGTTTGAACTGCACAGGGATGGGGTCGGATAGCGGACGCGTATTCACCGCCAGTAATATCGGCCGGACCTTTTGCTGCACATCCACCAGCAGAGCCCACGAGGCAGAGTCAAACCAGTGCAGATCCTCCATCACGATCAATAACGGCGCCTGACTGGCAGCATGGGAAAGGACGCGCGTCAATAATTCACGAAGGTTGCTGCCGCGAATTTCACCGGCCATGGCAGAGGTCAATTCATTATCAGGAATCTGGATCGGGAGCATCACATCCAGCAAAGGTATATAACGTACCAGGTCCGGATCGATCGCCTGCAATATATCTGTCACTCTATTTTCGATCACAGCGCGGGCTTTGTCCACAGAATCGATCCCCGAAGGCAAATCATCTATTTTGAAGATCTTGTTGAAGATTGGCCGCCACGCATGATACGAACTCGATTTCTCGATCGGGTCGCCACTGCCGGTAAACATATTCACATGCAAAGTTTCCGCCTGGCGTACAAGGTCTTCAAACAAACGTGATTTACCGATTCCCGCCTCCCCCTGCAAAATGATCGTATGATGCGGAACGCCGCGCGATAATTCCTGCAGGGCATTCGCGATCAAAGTTTTTTCCTCCTGACGACCGATCAATTCAGTCGTTGGGCGGATGACGCTCTTCTTTAATTCCAGTGGATGGAAAACCTCCACCGCCTCCGTCCGACCTTTGATCTGTTGAGGCGGCAGAGACTCGAACTCCACTGCATCCTTTGCGCTGTCATACGTGGCGCGATCGCACAGGATCGCAATGCCAAATTTATCAATGATATCGTGTTGATTGCCCGCCACCCCCATCAGACGCGCTGAAAGATTAACGGCATTCCCAATAATCGTATATTCGCGGCGCGCATCATTCCCAATGGACCCACAGAAGATGCGTCCGGTGGTCACGCCGATATTACTGCGTAGTTTCAGAGCCTCCAATTCCTTGCGGATCATGAGCGCGGCTTGTACACCACGCGTCGGATCGTCTTCATGCGAGAATGGCGGCAGACCCAGCGCGGCGATAATGGTGATGCCCTTATCGTCCACATTGATCTTGTTGATACTGCCTTCATAACGGTAGACCGAACTCTGGACAAGGCGCGCCAGGTTTTGCGCTTCGAGCAGTTCCGTGTCTTGATCGATGCCCGGCAGGTTAATGAAAAGTACCGTCACACGCCTTAATTCCGCGATCCAACTGCTCTGACCGGCGGAAAGACGGTTGATGATCGCGCCCGGTATATATGCACGCAATGAATTTTCCGCTTCGGCCGGAATGTTGATCTTTTGATTCGATGCAAAGATCGACGAAGGTTTATTCAATGCACTTAACCGCCCGCCTTGCGCGATGGCATTCTTAAGCTCGAATTCGAGGGGGGCGGCAATACAGTCGTTTCGTATCAACCGCCAGGCTGAAGGCGTGATAATGACCTCACCTGCCTGCGCAAGATTATTCGCGATACCCAGTTCCACAAGTGGATCACCCGTGAGCAGGAACTCCCAACGGTTGAACACGCCGCCCACATGCGCAGAGGTAATAATGCCTGAACTAACAGCCAGTTTGAGATAAAGGTTTTCATCTTCGGCTTGATAGTTGGTGAGGCGCTCGCGGACCTTGAGCGCGCATTCAGCGGCACGCATCGTCCATTGCCACTGGTCGGCTCTCGAGACTGAAACAGTCGTCCCTGAGTCCGAGACGATATTCCAGACTGCGATCACGGCGTCGCCCGCGAATTTCACCACATCCCCACCATATTCATGAATGATGTCGATCAATTGCCCGAAGTATTCATTGAGGATGCGCGCCAAAGACTCAACCCCGGTGGGGCCTTTTTCAACCAGTCGTTCGGTAAGGCGTGTAAAACCCGAAATATCCGCAAACAGAATCGCCGCTTGAAAATCATCCGAAACTGGCGCGTCTATTGGAGTTGGGTTGGCAACCACCCGGTTCTGGATGAGTTTTGGCACATAGCTGGCAAGTAATTCTGTCAGCGCGGGGTTGGACATGCAATGGCCTCCAGGAGATTCCTTTGGACTGTAAACCTGACAAGTAGGAGAACATGATACACCTACCGCAATCGTTTGCAAAGGGATACATGGTTACATAACCCCGATAGGATGCTTTCGATTTTGTTTTCCCAACACTATCACTGTATATATGTAGATTCAACTCACGAGTGCCAACCTCCATTTTAGCTATATATGCGCACTCTGTAACTTTCCAAATTTTAGCGGGTTATAGCATGCACAAAATCCACCAAGGTTCTAGAGGAGAAAATGCTTAATAAGCTGTTGTTCCACCATTTTCCAAGTTTTAAGAGTTTACTAACCCGGGCATTGTATGAGTATCTTTCGGTAAGAGTAAAAGACAAAGGCGCGGTATTCTTGAATTTTGGATACGCCGCTCATCATGAAGGTTATCAGGCGCTCCCGCTCGCACCGGAAGATGAACACCATCGCTATCCACTCCAGTTGTATCACCATATTGCCAAGTCCATTAAGTGGGAGAATGCGGATGCGCTCGAAGTCAGCTCGGGACGCGGTGGCGGCGCGCATTTTATTACGCAGCACTTTAGACCCAGATCCTACAAAGGCGTGGATTTTTCCACACGTGCAATTGATTTTTGTCGCAGCCATTACAATGTCAAAGGCTTATCCTTCGAACATGGTAATGCTGAGGCGTTGACCTTCCCTGACAATTCCTTTGATGTCGTTGTGAACGTTGAGGCTTCTCTTTATTACCCCAATATCACAAGGTTTTTCGAACATGTAAAGCGAGTGCTCAAGCCCAATGGATATTTTCTTTATACTGACTTGCGTTATGAGGAAAAGGTCGAGACCTGGCAGGCACAATTACGCAACATGGGATTAAAGGTGATCAAGGAGGAAGAAATCACGAAAAACGTACTTAAGGCACTGGAACTGGATCGTGATAGGCGGGTTGCCCTGGTGAAGAGATATGCACCGCGCATTCTGCATAAAGCGTTTTATCACTTTACCGGGCTGGTGGCTGATTCACCAGAAGCAGGTATACCCACTCTGGGCGAAAGAAAGTACTGGCACTTTATTTTGCAAAAAGCATAGACGAACATGAAAAGATGCGCTTGAAGCGCATCTTTTTATTGATACAAAATCGCTTACAATGGTCTTGAACATTTTTCACAAGGAGTCAAACACATGCAACTCAGCGAAGATATTCGCAAAAAAATAATCTTCTTTCAACAACTCGAAATCACAGAGCATCATATTTATAAGCGTCTGGCTGCCACGATCAAATCGCCTGAGAATGCAAAGATCATTGCCCAGATCGCGGATGATGAATTGCGCCATTACGAAGGCTTGAAAAAATACTCAGGGCAGGATGTTCCACCCAGGTGGTTCGCCATGTGGTGGTTTTATTTGATCAGCCGCATCTTTGGGTTCACGTTTGGCATCAAGTTGATGGAACGTACGGAAAAAAAGGTTCAAAAGGATTACGATGAAATTACCGCGGTTGTGCCTGAAGCAGCGATTTTCAAGCATGAAGAGGAAGTGCATGAGGAAAAACTGGTCGGCTTGTTAAACGAAGAGCGCCTGGAATATGCGGGGTCCATTGTGCTCGGGTTGAATGATGCCCTGGTCGAATTGACGGGCGCGCTGGCCGGGCTGACACTTGCCTTACAGGATGTAAAGTTGATCGCCCTTTCCGGCCTCATTACCGGTATCGCCGCGTCCATGTCCATGGCCGCGAGTGAGTACCTTTCCACGCGTTCCGAAAAAACCAACAAACAGCCTGTGCGCGCCGCGATCTACACTGGCATTGCCTATATTGGCACAGTCATACTCCTTGTTCTGCCCTATCTGCTCTTCGATGATTATTATCTTGATCTCGGCATTGCCCTCACGACTGCCGTCATTATCATTGCGGTTTTCAATTACTATATTTCAGTTGCCAAAGACGAATCATTTAAAGAACGCTTTCTCGAGATGGCGGGTTTGAGTCTGAGTGTGGCAACCTTCTCGTTCATCATCGGATATTTTATCCGCATCTGGCTTGGGATTGAGGTTTAAACTCTGGAGTGCGGAAGCTTGCTTCCGCATTTCCCAACAGCAAGCTGTTGGACTCCAAAACTTATGAAAATATTAACGGTAGACATCGGCACAGGCACGCAGGATATCTTTCTTTACAATTCGAATCTCGATATCGAGAACGGATTCAAACTCGTCCTGCCTTCGCCTACCATGATGATTCATCGCCGTCTCAAACAGTCGCTTCATACGCGGACCCCGATCCTGCTCGCTGGACATCAAATGGGTGGCGGACCCTCGGCCTGGGCAATCGAAGAATACGCACGGGCAGGAATCCCCGTCTACATGACACCCTCCGCCGCGACGACGTTGAATGATGAACTCGATAAAGTGGAGGCGTTGGGGATAAGAATAGTTTCAGAAGAAGAAAGCCGTCAGCTTTCAGCAGTCAGCAAAATCGAGTTGAGGGATTTTGATTTCGAGTTGATCTCGAAGACATTCAATGATTATGGCGTTTCACTGAATGAATTGGAAGCAATCGCTGTTGCAGTATTCGATCATGGCAATGCACCTGCGGGGGTTTCGGATCGGCAATTCCGCTTTGATTATCTGGATGAAAGAATTAAAGCAAAGAATTCACTATCAGCGTTTGCCTATCTTTCAAACGATATTCCCAAAATAATGACACGCCTGCAATCCGTCGCGGACTCGACTGATAATTTGCCTTGCCCGCTGATGGTGATGGACACCGCGCCCGCCGCCGTATTAGGCGCAATGTTTGATCCGGTAGTTGCAAAGCGTGAACGGAAGATCATTGTCAATGTGGGAAACTTTCATACATTAGCGTTTCGTTTGGGCGATGGGGTAGAGGGTGTCTTTGAACATCACACAGGCGAGATCGATTTACCCAAACTGGAAAAATATATTCGGGCGCTTGCGGATGGCTCACTGAAGCATCAGGATATCTTTGATGACATGGGGCATGGCGCGTTGGTGTATGGTGATAATCCATTTGAATTCGGGAAAGATGAATTTGATGTGGTTGTGACGGGTCCGAGGCGTTCGATGTTTAATTTGGAGTCGGACAGCAAGCTGTCCGATGTGAAGCAGCAAGCTGATTCACTCCAGAGGTTGCACCCTTACTTTTCTGTTCCATTCGGTGACATGATGCTGGCGGGTTGCTTCGGTCTGCTCGCGGCTACAGCGGAGGTTGTACCTAATTTGGCGGAATCAATTTTCGGGTCGTTAAGAGGCGGGCGCGGACGTGGAGTCGCTCCATGGGATAATCCAGCATAAACAAAGGAGTCGAATATGAATCAGAATCTTCATTTGATTACCTTGGGCGTGAGGGATCTTGAAGAGTCGAAAAAATTCTACGCGGAAACTTTGGGATGGAAATCAGCCAGCGCCAGCGGGGATGATGTGGCATTTTTTCAAACGAGCGGAGTTGTATTCGCAATTTATCCGCGTGAGAAACTGGCGGAGGATGCGTTGGTTTCGCCTGAAGGATCAGGCTTTTCAGGAATCACTTTGGCATACAACGCGCGCAGTGAAGCAGAAGTGGATGAGATCATCAGCGATCTGAAATCCAAAGGCGTAAAAATCGTGAAGGAGCCGCAAAAGGCATTTTGGGGCGGATACAGTTCGTATTTTTCAGACCCCGATGATTATCGCTGGGAAGTTGCCTACAACCCATTCTTTCCGTTTGATGAAAATGGAAATTTGAAATTGGAATAAAACTTTATTCAGGGAAGAATCAAATCGTAGCGTTGTTCCGTCAGCGGCTTTCCAAAAGCAGTTGATTCTTTTTCTTCGGTCATCTTGAAGCCAAGACGCTTATACAAAAACGCTGCCGCGCCCAATTCATGCGTCGTCCAAAGGTAGGATTCCTTGTAGCCGCACTCGCGCAGAAAATCCATGTAGAGATTCAAAAGTTTTGCACCCAAACCAATACCGCGATACTCGGGCTCGATGAGGAAATAACGCAATTGCGCAGCATGACCGCGATCCATCAAAAGCAGAAAACCGATCATACGGTCGTTATGTTCGCAGACCCAGACGCGATTTCTTTGGGAATCGTATTTTTCGTGGAATTCGCACAACCCCTTGGCCACATAACTTTCAAATTGGACTCCATAGCCATATTCTTTCCCATACAAGGCGCCATGGAGATAAATCACATAACCCATATCACCGGGACGGAATTCGGTACGAATGGAAATATCATCCAGAGAGATTTTAGTCATTGGGCTATCTCTCTTCCTTTGACTCTGTGAGCGATAAGCCCGGCGCAAGATCTGACATTCGAACATCGGAAATCTTCTCTCGTACAACATCTGCCGATTGCAAATGTTTAGCAGGTAGAGTATGTGCCACGCCTATACAGCGCATCCCAGCCTGTTTCGCAGCCTGGATGCCGTTAGCCGCGTCCTCCACAACCACACATTCCCTGGGAGTCACACCAAGGGTCTGGGCAGCAAGGAGAAAAATATCCGGCGCTGGCTTTTTGTACTCTACTAATTCACCGGTCACAACAGCATCCCAAGATTCCACAGGCAATCCGATTTTCTGCAAATTGGCAACAACTTTGATCCTATCGGCACTGGAAGCAACAGCCACGCGCAACCCTGCCCTGCGACAAGTAAGTATTAGATCATTGACCCCAGGGAAAGCTTCAAGTTGTGTTGGAACAAGGTCCAGGTATATTTCATACGTCCTTTGTTTTGCAGCAGTTGCATCCAGAGGGAAATGATATTTCTCTGCCACGCCACCGACGTATCGCTCCTCCCCGCGCCGACGAAGGGCAGAAAGTCATCGGGCTGGACGGTCAGTCCCTTTTCCTTGAACATAGCGATAGCCGCCGCGTTAATGAGCGGCTCGGAATCGGTGAGAACACCATCCATATCAAAAATCACGGCGCGGATATGTAGAGTCATATTGCGTTATATAGCTCCTATTTTTTAGTCAACAGTACTCGGATTCGTTCCATCATATCGACAAGTTCTATACTTTCCTGCTCTGATAATCTCTCGATCATTTGAAATATTGTTTTGTTTGAATTATCGTTCAGGCTAGCGAATTCCCTTTTTCCCTTTTCGGTTGGGACGATGATCCGCAGGCGACCATCGGTTGTGGAGGGCGCTTTCTTTATGAAGCCGCGTTTTACAAAGTTATCGAGTATCCTGCTCAGATAGCCTTCATCGATACTGATCTTTTCCCTGATCTTTTTTGCGGAACATTCTTCAGTATTGCAAATCTCAAATAGGATACGCCCCTCTGTAAGTGAAAACGGACTGTCAAGGAAATGCTGGTCCAGCAGTCCGATGATATTTGTATAGAAGCGGTTGAAGTCTCTGATTCTGTCGATCAATTCCTGGTCGTTGTTCATTGCCCCATGATATTCAAACTACTTGACTTTGTCAAGTAGTTATGTTCATCCTCTCACCCTGGAAAACTGCTTCAACGCAATTTGATAGGATCGCTGCAACAGGTCAATTGCTCTTTGAACATCCCCATCCTCGCGAAGATAAAAACTGATCCAGCCTGTTTCGGGCAAAATATGATGCGGCTTCGCCTCCCCTGCCGCGACGATCTCATCGCGGACTTTTTTCGGGAAGGGAATATCCACGAGCGAGTCGCCGTGAATGTGACCGATCTCGCGTTTGCCGATGCGAAATTCCGTACCGCCGAAGCGGTGAGGATGGGATTCCATTCCGTCCCATGTGAGTAAGGTATCTATAATCTGTTTTGAAGCGCCGCGAACGGACATATATTTCTCCGATTCAGTAGGGGCGACCCGCCCGGCACACGCAAATCGTCTCAACCATATTGAAGGGTCTATAGTGGATAAGGAAATTTAGACACGAAATCGGGCATAATTAAGGTGCACTTTCTGGAGAAAAAGCATGCCCAAAAGAAAAAGACTAACCGCCAGCCAAAAGGCACAGATCGTTCTGGAAG
>Ga0180069_1000095_pt1 | contig 18867 bp, 13 predicted proteins | sample EasRivERM_16_10D_2_FD_121793 | JGI IMG/M metagenome (GOLD analysis project Ga0180069, IMG submission 121793) | Soil microbial communities from meander-bound floodplain in the East River, Colorado, USA - East River metaG ERMLT231B'_16_10D | ecosystem: Environmental > Terrestrial > Soil >...
ACGGATTGCTCCGCCTCGCTCCGGTTCGGCTACATGCACGAACGAGCAATTTACATGGTGAACTCCTTTCAGTTCACAAGATCAGCCAGGCTTATCCTGGTGTTCCAAAGACGCCAAGGACGCAAAACAGAGGAGTTTTTCTTGGCGGCCTTGGCGGCTTGGCGAGAGGCTGGTTTTCTTCAAACCTTCTTACGGTTGCGGCTCGCTGCTACGCCGCCGTCAGGCGCGGGGCCAGGTTGGTTCCGGCCGCCGACGTCGGTAAGCCGAAAATCACGTCCCTGAACGAAGTAGGTCAGCTTCGTGTCTTCCAGGCCGAGCAAGGTGAGGAGCGTGGCGTGCAGGCCGATCTCGACGACGATGGCCCCCCACTACGCTGCCGCATAACAGGCGTTGCCGGCCAGCGCCCCAACGAAGCTGACCCGCAGGGGCCGCGGCGCCGCCAGCGCCGGGCGCTCCAAGACCATTTCGGCGCTGGTTATCGCGCCACCGGCGCCCGGCGGCTGGTGTTCACCACCGCCGCCAGCACAAAGAGAATCCAGACCGCCACGCCCAGGCGGCGGAAGGGGTAATCCACCAGCGCGTGCGCCCATACGAAAATCGGACCGAGTCCCCAGATGGTACGCAGCGCCGGACCGATCGAGAGCCCGAGCACAGCCAGCATCGCCGCCGCCAGCGGAAGCCCTCCTTCCACGGCCCACTCCGCCCAGTCGTTGTGGGCATGGTTTACCCTGGTGCCATCGTCGTAGTAGGCATAGGCGGGATAGGCGACGGGGAAATTGCCCAATCCGAAGCCGGCCCAGGGACGCTCGCGGAACATAGCCAGAGCGCTGCGGGCCATGTTGCGGCGCAGCGCGTAAGGGTCGTCTTGATGCAGGCGCACCCACAGCCGCTCCCAGCCGGCGGCGAAACTGAGAACCGCGCCGGCCGCGGCGATCAACGCGCCGCAAGCCAGCAGACGCCTTCGCTCCTCCGGCCGTTTCCGCATGGTCAGGGCCAGGACGGCGAAGAACTCCCCAGCCAGCAGCGCGGCTCCGGCGCGGGAGGCCGACATGATTACCGAAGCAAACAGCAGGGCCGCCGCGCCCGCATAAAACCACCGCCGCGGCGACCGTTCCAAGCTCCGGAACACCGCCCAGGGGAAGATCAGCTCCACAAACGCCGCGTAGTCCATGTAGCTGGCGAAGGGCCCGTAGATGTCCAGGTACCCGGTGTCGAACGTCCACAGGAACTTCCCCTGAGAGGTGTATCTCTGGACCACGCACAGCAGCGCGACCCCGCAGGCGAAGGCTAGGACCCACTGCAGGCGTCCGGCCTGAGGATCGGCGCTAAAGAACAGTCTGCCGCTCAGCCAGAACACGGCGGCGATGGCCGTCCAGTAAGCGGCCGCGGCGAGGGTCTGGTGACGGTAGACGGTCAGCCCGGTAAAGGCCTGTACAAATCCCCAGGCGGCCACGCCCAGCAGCAGCCACTCGACGGCCTGCACCGGGGGGGGCGGCGCGCGGAGCGGCCGGCGGCTGAGGAGCAGCATCGCCGCGGCCGCCAGCACCGCCACCAGCACCAGGGCGATGGTCCACAATCCCTCGCCCCAGGTGGTGAGCGTGACGGCGGCCAGCGAGGTGAACAGCAGCGCTCGGGCCAGAGGAATCATAGCGGCAGTCATCTCCGGTTGGCGGCCACGACCTGGCGAACCGCGAGCGTGACCTCTTCGACGTCGGCGTCAGTCATACGGGGATAGAGGGGCAGCGACACCAGTCCCTGGTAGAGGCGCTCGGCCACCGGAAAGGCCCCTGCACAATACCCGCCGGTCCGCCGGTAATAGGGATGGAGATGCACCGGTATGAAGTGTACACTGGCGCCAATTCCGGCGCGCTGCAACTCCTGGATGAAGCTATGGCGATCGATGGTCAGGCGCTCCAGGTCGAGTTGCACGGGATACAGGTGATAGATATGATGGCGGCCGGACAGCTCGCGCGGCAGGCCGAGCTCGGGTAGACCGGCGAAGCACTCGGCGTAACGGCTCGCGATCTCGCGGCGCCGGCGGATGAATCCGTCCAGACGCCGGAGCTGCTGGAGGCCCAGCGCCGCCTGGATATCGGTCATATTGTACTTATAACCGGGCTCCATCACTTCGTAGAACCAGGAGCCCGTCTCGGTATAGCGGTTCCAGGCGTCCTTGCTCATGCCGTGCAGAGACAGCAGGCGCATCCGCGCGGCCAGGGCCGCCTGGTTGGTCGTGATCATGCCGCCCTCGCCGGTGGTCATGTTCTTGGTGGCGTAAAAGCTGAAGGCCACCACGTCTCCGTGCGTCCCGATGCGGCGTCCCCCGTAGGAGGCGCCGGCGGCGTGGGCGGCGTCCTCGATCACGGCGATGCCCCGGCCCCGCGCCAGGCTGAGCAGCGGATCCAGATCGCAGGCCTGACCGGCGTAGTGCACCGGCACGATGGCCTTGGTTCGCGGCGTGATGGCCCGCTCGACGGCGGCCACGCTGATCAGCAGGGAATCCTCCACGTCGACCAGCACCGGCCGGGCGCCCAGGTGTACCACCACGTTGGCAGTCGAGCAGAAGGTCAGGGTGGGAACGATCACCTCGTCGCCCGGGCCGACGCCGGACACCGCCAGCGCCAGGTGCAGAGCGGCGGTGCAGGAGCTGACCGCGATGGCGTGTTCTGCTCCTACATAGTTCCGAAAGTCCTCTTCGAAGCGCTTTACCTTGGGCCCGGTGGTCAGCCACCCGGACCGCAGGCTGTCGACCACCTCCGCGATCTCCTCCTCCCCGATCCAGGGGAGACAGTACGGAAGGAATTTCCGGCTCACAGGATTCTCCGCAACGTGAGGGAGACACCCAGCAGCCGGAAGCCGCAGGACTCGTACAGCCGGCCCGCCGGGATGTTGCGCAGTTGGGTGCCGACTTCGACCAGGGCGGCGCCCTGCCCGCCGAACCAATCGAGGGCCCCCCGCGTAGCGGCGCGGGCCACCCCCTGGCCGCGGGCGGCGGCGGCGGTGGCGACGAGCACGATCGTGCCCAGCGGCCCGCCCAGAACGGCGGTGGCTTCCTGGTCCAGCTTGCAGGTGACGAATCCGGCCACCAAGCCATTGGTTTCGGCAATGACTACATGGTCGGCGGCCTGGCCCAGACAGGAGTTGCGGACCCAGGTTTCGTGCAGCCGGTCGGCCACGCCGGGCGCGAGCGCCGTATCGGCGTGGAAGCGGTCGAGTACATAGACGGAGCGGGCGATGGCGCAGACTGGGTCGAGGTCCTCGGTTTGAAAGCCGCGGACCAACCCGTGGGGCAGCCTCTTAGGCTGCGGCCGAGGTTCAGCCCGGCCCGTCGGAAGCGGGGCTAAAGCCCCGGGCGGGCTGAAGCCCGCCCCACGCAGAGCGAGGGAGAAGGTCTGGAGGCCGTCGAGCAGGCGAAATCCGCTGGCTTCGAGCACCTGGATGGTTCCCAGGTCACCGGCGTCGACGCGCGCGGTCAGGTGCCGGATGCCGGAATGGCGGGCATCGTCGAGGAGCGTCTCACAAAGCGCGGCCTGGACGATCTGTCCTTCCAGGCCCGGGGCGGAGGCCAGCAAAAAGTGGAGGCGGGCTGCCGGGAATCCGAATAACTCGCTGTCCCAGGTAAGGCGACCCCAGCAGGCCGCGCCCGCCATCCGCTCCCCGCAGCGGGCGACGAAGGTTCGCCCCTCCGCCGCGCCGGTCAACCGCTGCACCGCGCGGAGTGCGGCCTCCTGCAAGTGGGACCGGTCGCAGCCGGCGCCGTAGCGCTCGTAGGACAACCGCGCCTGCCCGGCGATTAGGGCCCGCTCGGCGGGGGCCAGGGGATTCTCGTTAGTGGGAAGGATTTGCAGTATTAATATCCTTCCGCAACAGGACGTATGGAACCGTCCGCCAGAGAATGGCGAGGTCCAGGCCCAGCGAGCGGCGCTCCACGTACTCGACGTCCAGGGCCTTACGCCGCGGCCAGGAAATGTTGTTGCGGCCGCTGATCTGGGCCAGGCCGGTCAGGCCGGGCCGGACCGCCAGCTTGGCGCGTTCTTCATCCGTGTAGTAGGCCAGTTGGTCCACCAGGTCGGGCCGCGGACCGACCAGGGCCATATCTCCCAAGAGCACGTTGAAGAGCTGGGGCAGCTCGTCCAGGCTGGTCCGGCGCAGCCACCGTCCCAGCGGGGTGAGGCGGGGATCGTCTTCGCCGCTGTAGGCCGATCCGTCGGCATTGCGATGGTCGGGAGCATCCTGGAACATGGAGCGAAACTTGTAGAGGCGAAAGGGCCGCCCCTCGCGTCCCAGACGCCATTGAACGAAAAGCACGGGGCCGGGCGAGGACAGCCGGACGGCGATGGCGCCGGCCAGGAGCAGGGGCCAGAGCGCCACCAGCGCCGCGGCCGCCAGCACGGCGTCCAGCAGTCGGCTCATCCGGCCTCCGTCGTCCGGTAGTACTTCGAACTATATTGATGATAACTATAAATGTTGTAGCCGGAGCTGAGATTGACCTCATCCACTTTGTTCAGCACCAGTCCCAGGACGTTGGCGCGCAGCCGTTTCAGCACCGCCAGGGCGGCGGCCACCGCCTTGCGATTGGTCTCTCCGGCCAGGGCCAGGAGGATGATGCCGTCGGCCAGGGTGGCGATCTGCAAGGTTTCGGCAAAGCCCAGCAGGGGCGGGCCGTCGATGATCACCAGGTCGTATTTCTTGGTGACGTGGGCCAGCACTTCGGACATCCCGTGGCCGACCAGGTCGGCGGCGCGGTTGCTGGGCGGACCGGCGGGCATCATGTGGAGATGCGGCAGCGTCTGGCTCTGAATGGTGACGTCGTCGATCGTAGCCTCGCCGGCCAGGACGTTAGCCAGCCCGCGGGTGGAATCAATGTGGATGTGCTTGTGCAAGGTCGGGCGGCGCAGGTCGGCGTCCATGATCAGCACCGTCTTCTGCTGCCGGGCGTGGGCCACGGCCAGGTGCAGGGAGGCGGTCGATTTGCCTTCGCCGGGTCCGGCGCTGGTGAGGAGAATGGACCGCAGGCGTCCGTCGAAATCGGCGAGCAGGATGGAGTTTCGCAACGTCTGCACGGCTTCTTCGAAACTGGAGGCGCTGGCATTCTTGGCCACCAGGCTCTGCGAGGGTTTCGCCAGCTCGGTGTTCGACGACGCCACGCCCGCCGCCAGCAGGTAAGAGAACGACCGGCGGCCCTTCACCACCGGAAGCATCCCGATCACCTCGGTCTGCAGCATCCGGCCGATCTGCGCGGAGTCGTGGATGGTCTGGTCCAGCGCGTCGCTCAAGACGGCCACGCCGACCGCCAGCACGGTCGAGAACAGGAAAGCCAGCAGGACATTCAGGGCCACCTTCGGAAAGACGGGCTTCACCGCCGGCCGGGCCTCATCGGCCAGCCGGATGGCGCTGTTTTGGAAGCCGGCGTTGATGCCGGCCTCGCGGATCTTGCGGACCAGGTCTTCGTAGAGCTTCTTGTCGGCCTCGGCCTCGTTCTTCACCTGCTTGTACTCGAACGAGCGGGCATTCAGCCGGTCGAATTCCGCCTTGGTCTGGGCCACCGCCTTGGCCAGCATGCGCTCGCGGTCGAGGCTTTCCTGGTACTCGATGCCCACGCGGCGAGTCACATTCTGCCGCGTGCTCTCGAACTGGCGCTGCACCTCGGCCAGCTTGGCCGCGGCCTTCCGGTACTCGGGGTGGTTGGCGCCGAAAAAGCCCTTCACCTCCGCAAATTTCTCCTGCGCCTCGTTGACGCGCTCGGAAAGTCCTTTCAACGACTCGCCCTGAGCGGAGACCTGCGCCGCCTCCAGGGTCCCGCCGCGGCCGGACTCGAAGGCCGCCTGCTTGCGCACCCGGTCGGTCTGGGCATTGGTGTGCTCCGTGTTGAGCTGCAGCAGGCGCGCGGAAAGGATGCTGGTCTTCTCCTCCGGATTGATGACGTTCAACTCGCGCTCGAAGGCGGCCACGGCCAGCGAGCTGCGCTCCATCTTGGCCCGCAGCTCCTCCAGTTGCCGTTCCATGAAAACAGAAAGGCTGGCCGAGGAGCGCATCCGAATGTTGTAGGTGTGCTCCAGATACGACCGGGCGATGCCGTTGGCCACGTCGGCGGCCAGGCGCGGATCGGGAGAGCGATAGGTGATTTGCAGCAGGTAGGTATTAGACGGGCGATTGATTTTCAAATTTTTCAGCATTACGGGCGCGTTCCGGACCGCATCCGGGTGGATGCCCTGGAGGCGGCGAAACTGCTCTTCGTGCTCCAGCAGGTTATACTTCTGGGTAACCGGGCGCAGCACCGAGTCGGACTGAATGAGCTTGGCCTGGGTGGCCAGGAACTGGTCGGAGTCGTTGCTCAGGGCCACCCGCTGGGCTTCCTGTCCGAGCACCCCGCTGGGGGCCTGCCGGTCCACGTCGACCGTGGCCGTGGCTTCGTAGATGGGGGTAAGCCGGGTGGAGATCACCAGGGCGGACACCACCGACAGCACCACGAAGGTCGAGATTTTCCAGACATGCCGGCGCAGCACCCATAAATAATGAGAGGCCGGAACCGAGGCGCCGGGAGGCTCGGGGTCCGCTCCCGGGCCGCTTTGGGAATACGGCACGATTTGAAAAGCACCGAGTTGCGACAGCTCCGGGGGCGGCAGCTCTGCTCGCATGTAGGACTCCTTTACCTGGTTCCCGCGTAAACGCCGGCGGCGCCGGCGGCGCTGCCGAAGATGAGGAGCTTTTCGAGCAGGCCAATGGTGGCCCGACGGCCCTTATTGTCCGGCACGTAGAGGATGTCGTTGGCCAGCAGGGTAACGTCGGGCGCTTTGCGGTCGATGATCTTCTTCAGCTCGATAGGGATCTCGTTCTTGCCCCCCAGCGCTCCCTCGCGGCGGTAGATATAGGCGCGGTCGCTCGAGAAGGGCAACAGCCCCTCGGAGAGGGCCAGGATCTTCAGGACACTGCTCTCGACCGAGTCCCGCACCGGGAAGGCGCCCGGTCTTCTCACGTTGCCTACGATATAGATGCGGCCGGCCTCGGGAACACGGATCTCCTCGCCGCCGGTAAGACGCAGGTTCAGATCGGGGTCGGCGGCGTCGAGCAGGCCCTTCACCGCAATGCGCTGCACCAGCGTAGTCGGGGCGCCGTCCGGGCCCTTTTGCGCTTTGCTCACCAGGATCTCCGGACCGGCCTCCGGATTCAAACCCTCGGCGCGGGTCAGGGCGTCCAGCAGCGTGACGCCGCCAAAGGCCTGAAACGTCAGCGGCCGGCGCACCGCCCCGGCTACGCTGATGGGCCGGCTGCGGTACTCCACCACCGTCACCGCTACCTTCGGATCCACCAGAATCTGCGCGGCCTGCAGAGCGGCGGCGATCGCGATCTCCAGTTGCGCCGGCATCAGACCGGCGGCCGGGATCTTGCGCTCCACCAGCGGCACGCTCATCCGGCCGTCGGCGCCCACCCGAATGGTTCGCGACAACTCCGGAGCGCCGTAGACGGACACGCCAATCAGATCATCCGGCCCCACCTTTTGCGCCGGAAGGTTGCCGGGCACTTCCAGCGTTTGCCCCCAGGCGGCGAGGGTGAGCAGGGCGGCCGGCCACAAAAAGTGTCTATTCATGAGGAGGATCCACCAGGTCCACGAGACGAGAAACCCTGTGTGTCAGTACCTCGATGCGTCCCTCCGCGTCCGACACGCGGGAGGCGAGGGTGGTGCTGCCCGGTCGCTCCAGGGTGCTGGTCACCGCCAGCCGGGCGAAATCGGAGACGCTGCGCTGGCCCTGGGAGGAGCAGAACAAGCGGAGCCGTTCGTAATCTTCCAGGGACACACGGAAGCTGACCATTTTGCTCTTGCGATGAAGTATGCGGCCGACTTGGAGGGGCATGCGACGCGAACTCTCTCCTCAGGTGTCATCGGCCGGTCCGGAGAGTTTCGTAAGGACCTCAAGCATAATCCTGGCTGCGGTCAGCATCTGCGTACCTCCATCTTTTCTTTGCCACGCAGCGGACCGCTGAGCAGAGTCTCCGAACGGGGCCCCATCCGGCCCGAGGTGCGCGCTAGTACTGGTGCCTTATGGCATAGGGATTTCCAGGGTTTCCCTGGAATTTCAGGACGATGCCTGGAATGCCATAGCAGAGTTACGTAAGGCTGCGGCCTATCCGACCTCGGGTTTTCCTGCCAGACAGCCGATTGAGAGGAGGGAAGCAATGAAAACCCAGCTTGGTCGGACAAAATGGAGTGAGGTCATTCCACGGGTACTGGCGGATTTTGCCGTCGTACAGGCGGCCTTCGTGGCCTCGCTATGGATGGTGGGATCTAACACCAGCGCCTCGTGGGAAGCGCTATGGCGCGTTTACGCCGCAGGCTTTTTCCCGCTTTCGTTTCTTTTCCCCACGGTCTTTTCGCTGTGCGGCTTCTATACGCGATCGCGGGTTTACGCCACGGGCTACAAGTGGCGCCTCATTGTGTCGGGTACGACCGTGGCGAGCCTGGTTTACCTGCTGGGCCACTTCCTCCTGAACCGGGCGGACAGCCTGCCCCGGAAGTCGCTGCTGTTCTTCCTGGTGCTGGCGAACGCCGGGGTGTTCGGGAGCCGCTGGCTCAAGAACCGGCTGCTGGAGCTGGAATCGCGGGGCGCTCGGGACCAGGGCGGGCCGGCCGATCGGCCGGTGTTGGTGGTGGGCGGCGCCGGCTATATCGGATCGGTGGTGTGCCGGAGGCTGCTGGCAGCCGGCCGCCGCGTGCGCGTGCTGGACAGCCTGATCTACGGCGACACGGCGATTCGGGAGCTGCTTCCGGATCCGCGGTTCGAGCTGCAGGTGGGCGATTGCCGGAATATTCAGTCGGTGGTGGCGGCCGTGAAAGGAGTGGGCGCCATCCTCCACCTGGCCGCCATCGTGGGGGATCCGGCCTGCGACCAGGACCGCCAAAGCGCTCGCGAGATCAACTATGCGGCCACGCGCATGCTGATCGAGGTGGCCAAAGGATACGGCGTGGAGCGGTTCTTGTTCGCCTCGAGCTGCAGCGTCTATGGAGCGGCGGACGAGCTGATGGACGAGTGCTGCCAGCCGGCCCCCCTCTCCCTGTACGGCGAGACCAAGGTGGAGTCGGAGCGCGCCCTGCTGGAGGCCCGCGGCGAGCACTTTCATCCGGTAGTGCTGCGATTTGCAACCGTATTCGGATACTCGCCCCGGCCCCGCTTCGACTTGGTGGTAAATCTGCTGGTGGCGAAGGCCTACCGCGAGCGCCGGATCACCATCTATAACGGCGAGCAGTGGCGTCCTTTTCTCCACGTGGAGGACGTCGCCGAGGGCCTTCGCTGCGCCCTGGACGCGCCCGTGGACGTGGTCAGCGGCCAGATCTTCAACCTGGGCGACAACCGGCTGAACGCGACCCTCTCGCAGGTGGCCGAGAAGATCCGCCAGACGTTCCCCGGCGCGGCGGTGGAATACGTGGAAAACACCGACCGCCGCGACTACCGCGTCTCGTTCGACAAGATACGCCGGCGGCTGGGATTCGAGGCCCGCTGGACCCTGGAAACCGGCATCGCGCAGTTGCAGCGAGCGCTCGAGAGCGAAGCCGTGCCCGATCACGGCAGCCCCATCTATCACAATCAGCGATACCTCAAGGAAATAGGGACCATACACAGCGAGGAGCTAGATACCCGCGTGATGGCCGCCTTCGCCGAGGCCCTGCTGCGCGAGGAGCGTGTCCCGGCGGACCGGTGAAAACCCCGGCGTGATAGAATCTTCCCCGTCAGGAGGACGTCGCATGCTGCGCTTCTTCACGCTGGCGGGCTTCGTGCTGTGCAGCCTGGTTCCGGCCGCCGCCGCCACCACGGTGGACATCTATTACATCGACGTGGAGGGCGGCGCGGCGACCTTGATCGTCACGCCGGCCGGAGAGTCCTTGCTGGCCGACACCGGCAATCCCCGCGAGGATGATCGGGACGCCAGGCGAATCTTCGAAGTCGCCACCCGCCAGGCCGGGTTGAAGAAGATTGACTACGTCCTGATCACCCATTTTCACGGAGACCACGTCGGCGGCCTGCAGTCGCTCTCCAAGATGCTGCCGATCGGCAAGTTCTTCGACCACGGCGATTCGGTGGAGAAGAGCGCGGCCTGGACGGCCTACCAGACGCTGTCCGCCGGCAAGCGGACCTCGCTCCGCCCGGGCGACCGCATCCCGCTGAAGGGAGTGGAGGTGCAGGTAGTCGCCGCGCACGGCGAAAAGCTGGCCCGGCCCATCAATGGCGGCGGGCCTAATGCCGAGTTGTGCCAGGACGCCCGGCGCAAGCAGCCGGACCCTACCGATAATGCTCAGAGCGCCGGATTCCTGCTCACCTTCGGCAAGTTCCAGTTCCTGGATCTGGGCGATCTCACCTGGAACAAAGAGCACGAGCTGGCTTGCCCGCAGAACCTGGTCGGCGTCGTGGACCTGTACCAGGTCACGCACCACGGCCTCGATCAATCGAGCGCCCCGCAACTGGTGCGGGCGATCCGGCCGCAGGTGGCGATCATGAACAATGGTCCTCGCAAGGGCGGCGCGACGGAGGTCTTCGAAACTCTGCGAAACTCTCCCGGCCTCCAGGACGTCTGGCAGATCCATTTCTCAGAGGTCGCCGCCAAGGGACAGAATTCCGAGGAGTCCCTCATCGCCAACCTGACCCCTGCCGCGGAGTGCCAGGGTCATGGAGTGAAGGTCTCGGTCGAAAAGAGCGGCAAATACACGGTGACGAACAGCCGCAATGGATTCAGCAAGACCTATATGGCCACCAAGCCGCGACCGTAAGGGAGCGGTTCCTTCGCGTGTCCGAACCAACCGCTCCCTTACTTTACGGTCGCGGCTCGTTTCTGCTGCCGCTGGAGAGAACCTTCATGTAGTTGGCGCGCTCGAAGGCCGTGGCGTCGGAAACGCACTGGTAGCTCATCGAGCCTTGCATCTGGCGGATGGATTCGTACTCGTGTTCTTCCATCCAGCGGCACAGCTCCTGCTCGATGTAGCGGGCGTGCGGAATGCCGTTCTTGAGCAGGCACGAGGTCATCATGGCCACGCGGGCGCCGGCCATCATCGACTTGAGGACCTCGGCGGCGCTGTGGACGCCGCCCGTGATGGCCAGGTCGGCCCGGAGGTGGCCGTAGAGGAGAGCCACCCAGTGGAGGCGCAGGAGCAGCTCGTAGGGACTGCTGAGGGTTAGGGCGGGGACCACTTCCAGGCTCTCCAGATCGAAATCGGGTTGGTAGAAGCGGTTGAACAGGACCAGGCCGTTGGCGCCCGCTTCGTCGAGCTGGCGGGCCATGTGGGGAATCGAGGAAAAGTAGGGGTTGAGCTTGACCGCCACCGGGATATGCAGGCCGGCGCGCACCTGGCGGACCAGCTCGACGTACTCGCGCTCGATCTGGGCGCCCGTGACCTCGGGATTGGTCGGGAGGTAGTAGATGTTCAGCTCCAGGGCGTCGGCGCCGGCCTCCTCGATGAGCTCGGCGTACCGGGTCCAGCCGCCGGTGGAGATGCCGTTGAGGCTCCCGATCACCGGAATGCGGACGGCCTGCTTCAGGCGGCGGAGGTGCTCCAGGTAGCCGTCCGGACCGATGTTGTACGTGGACATGTCCGGGAAGTAGGTGAGGGCCTCGGCGTAGCTCTCGGCGGAGCCGGAGAGGAAGCGGTCCAGGGTGTTGGATTCGAGCTCGATCTGCTCTTCGAAAAGGGAATGCAGGACCACGGCGGCGAGGCCCGCGTCCTCCATGCGGCGGACGTTGTCGAGGTCCTGGGAGAGGGGACCGGCCGAGGCCACCAGCGGCGAGCGCAGGGTCAGTCCGAGGTAGGAGGTGTGGAGGTCGATCATGGGTGCATCTCCTGGGCGGCTAAGTATTCATAAGAGCGCCAGCGATCGTGGACGTCCTGTTGGGCCTCCCGGAGCAGGCGCTTGGCTGCCTCGGGGTTGGAGTGGACCAGCATGGTGTAGCGGGTCTCGTTGTAGATGTATTTCTCCAGAGGCAGGGACGGCGGCCGGGAGTCGAGCTGGAAGGGATTCTTGCCCTCGGCGGCGAGCGCGGGGTTGTAGCGGAACAGGGGCCAGTAGCCGCTCTGCACCGCGTTCTTCTGCTGCTCGGCGCCGTACATCATATCGTAGCCATGGGCAATGCAGTGGGAGTAGGCCAGTATCAGGGCCGGTCCGGGCCAGGCTTCCGCTTCCTGGAAGGCCTTGATAGTGTGGGTATCGTTGGCGCCCATGGCCACGCGGGCGACGTACACGTTGCCGTATGTGGTCGCCAGCAGGGCCAGGTCCTTCTTGGCGGTGGGTTTGCCGCCGGCCGCGAACTTGGCCACCGCCCCGCGCGGGGTGGCCTTGGACATCTGGCCGCCGGTGTTGGAGTAGACCTCCGTGTCCAGCACCAGGATGTTTACCTTGCGGCCGGAGGCGATAACATGGTCCAGGCCGCCGTAGCCGATGTCGTAGGCCCAGCCGTCGCCGCCGACAATCCAGACGCTCTTGTGGACCAGGGCGTCAACGACCGACAGGAGGTTCCTGGCTTCGCGCGAGTCAAGGACGGCGAGCCGCTGCTTAAGCGCCTCGACGCGGGCGCGCTGCTCGGCGATGGCCGCCTCGGTGGACTGGCCGGCGTGGAGCAGTTCCTCTACCAGCGGGGCGCCGACGTCGGTAACCAGCCGGCTCAATAGGTCGCGGGCGTAGGCGGCCTGGTGGTCCAGGCTCAGGCGCATGCCGAGGCCGAACTCGGCGTTGTCTTCAAACAGCGAGTTGGACCAGGCGGGGCCGCGGCCTTCGCGGTTCGAGGTGTAGGGCGTGGTCGGGAGATTGCCGCCATAGATGGACGAGCAGCCGGTGGCGTTGGCAATGATGGCGCGGTCGCCGTAAAGCTGCGTGAGGAGCTTGATGTAGGGCGTCTCGCCGCATCCGGCGCAGGCGCCAGAGAACTCGAACAGGGGCTGCAGGAGTTGGGCGTCCTTCACCTGGCCGAGGCTCAGGACGCGGCGGTCGGTCTCGGGCAGGGACAGGAAGAAGTCCCAATTGACATGCTCCCGCTCGCGCCGGGGGGCCTGGGGTTCCATGTTGATGGCCTTGTGTTTGACGTTGGTCTTGCTCTTGGCAGGACATACGGCGACGCAGAGGGCACAGCCGGTGCAGTCTTCTACAGCGACCTGGAGGGTGTAGCGCTGGTCGCCGAACTCCTTCCAGCGGGCGGCGGCGGACTGGAAGTCTGACGGCGCGCCGTCGAGCAGGGCGGGATCGTAGACCTTGCTACGAATGGTGGCGTGGGGGCACATTAGAACGCACTTGCCGCATTGGATGCAGAGCGCCTCGTCCCACACGGGCACGTCCTGGGCGATGTTGCGCTTCTCCCATTGGGCGGTGCCGGTGGGGAAAGTACCATCGATGGGTAGCGCGCTGACCGGGAGCGAGTCGCCGTGACCGGAGATGATGCGCGCCAGGACGCTCTGCACGAACTCGGGGGCCTGGGGAGAGACGGCGGGGCGGATGTCGAAGACGGCGGTCACGTGGCCGGGCACGGCAACCTCGTGGAGGTGGCCCAGGGCGGCGTCGACCGCGGCGAAATTCTTGCGGACCACGGCCTCGCCGCGCTTGCCATAGGTCTTCTCGATCGACTTCTTGATCGCGGCGATGGCCTGGTCGCGGGGCAGCACGCCGGAGATGGCGAAGAAGCAGGTCTGCATGATGGTGTTGATGCGCGAGCCCATGCCCGCCTCGCGGGCGACCGTGTAGCCGTCGACCACGTAGAACTTCAGCTTCTTCTCGAGGATTTGCTCCTGGACGCGGCGGGGCAGATGATTCCACACCTCTTCGGGTCCGTAGGGGCTGTTGAGCAGCAAGGTGGCGCCGGGCTCGGCGGCGTCGAGGACGGGGAGACGCTCCAGGAAGGTGAACTGGTGGCAGGCCACGAAGTTGGCACGGCTGATCAGGTAGGTCGAATGAATGGGGCGCGGCCCGAAGCGGAGATGGGAGACCGTGACCGAGCCGGACTTCTTGGAGTCGTAGACGAAGTAGCCCTGGGCGTAGTTAGGGGTGTCCTCGCCGATGATCTTGATGGAGTTCTTGTTGGCCCCCACGGTGCCGTCGGCGCCGAGGCCCCAGAACAGGCATCGGACGGTCGCCGGGTCCTCGGTGGAGAAGGCGGGGTCGAAGTCGAGCGAGGTGTGGGTGACGTCGTCGTGGATGCCGATAGTGAAGTGATTCCGGGGGCGCGGCCGCGCCAGCTCGGCGAAGACAGCCTGGACCATGGCGGGGGTGAACTCCTTGGAGGACAGGCCGTAGCGTCCGCCGATGACTCGTGGCAGCGGGCCGGCCTCCCAGGCTTCCTGCAGGGCCGTCACTACATCGAGGTAGAGGGGCTCGCCGATGGCGCCGGGCTCCTTGGTGCGGTCGAGGACGGCGATGCTGCGCACGGTGCGGGGGAGGGCCTGGAGGAAATGCTCCACCGGGAAGGGACGATAGAGGCGAACCTTCACCACCCCGATCTTCTCGCCTCGGGCGGTGAGGTAGTCGACGGTCTCGTGGACCGCCTCGGCGCCCGAGCCCATCACCACGATGACGCGCTCGGCGTCCGGGGCTCCGACATAGTCAAACAGGCGATAGGGGCGCCCGGTGAGGGCGGCGAAACGGTCCATCGCGTTCTGCACGATAGTCGGGCAGGCGAGGTAGAAGGGGTTGACCGTCTCGCGGGCCTGGAAATACACGTCGGGGTTCTGGGCGGAGCCCCGGATGACGGGATGGTCGGGGGAGAGGGCGCGGGAGCGGTGGCGTAGTACGAGGTCGTCGTCGATCATGGCGCGGAGGTCGTCCAGGGTGAGTTGCTCCACCTTGGCCACCTCGTGACTGGTGCGGAAGCCGTCGAAGAAGTGCAGGAACGGGACGCGGGATTCGAGCGAGGCGGCCTGGGCGATCAGGGCGAAGTCCATCACTTCCTGGACGGAGCCCGAGGCCAGCAGGGCGAAGCCGGTGGGACGGGCCAGCATCACGTCCTGGTGGTCCCCGAAGATGGATAGCGCTTGGGCGGCGATAGCGCGGGCGGCGACGTGAAACACGGTGGGGGTCAGCTCGCCCGCGATCTTGAACATGTTGGGGATCATCAGAAGCAGACCTTGGGAGGAGGTAAAGGTCGTGGCCAGGGCCCCGGCCTGCAAGGCGCCGTGAAGGGCTCCGGCGGCGCCGGCCTCACTCTGCATTTCTACGACACTCGGAACCGCGCCCCAGATGTTGGGCTTCCCTTCGCTCGACCACTGATCGGACCATTCGCCCATGGGAGACGAAGGGGTGATAGGGTAGATAGCGATCACTTCGTTGATTTGGTGCGCGACGTAGGCCGCGGCCTCGTTGCCGTCGATGGTTACGGTTGGCCTGCTCATAGAGCGGTCCTCTCCTAGAAGGGAATGTGGAGCACGTTCTCCGCCATTCAGCAAGTCATTGCAGAACTTCGGGTTAGCATTCAAGCTGGAGCCGCCTGGGGCAAAACACCCACCCTCGTGGCAGCACGGTCTATTCGGGAAAGAATCCAAACACGATCGCAAAACGTAGGCAGTAGATACTGCTTCCAATTGGACCCCGACACTGATAAGCTCTCAGCAGGTAGTTGGTGAGGAGGTGCGAATGTCTGTCTCTACCCCGTCTTGGTTCAGCCGCAGGAAACTTCTGGAGCGCGCGGCAGTGTTTGCTGGAATCTTCAAAATGACCGAAGCCGGCGCCGGCGCGCAAACCGCCAGCCGGCCGGGGTTCAACCGGAACTCCGCCCCGAGCCGGCTCCAGATCACCGACCTGCGCTTTGTCCTGGTAGCATCCAATTACGACTACCCAATCATCCGCATCGACACCAACCAGGGCGTCTATGGGCTGGGCGAAGCGCGCGATGCCGGCCGGGAAGGCAGCGCGATGGTGTTGAAGCCGCACCTGGTCGGCCAGAACCCGCTTTCCATTGAGCCGATCCTGGACCGGCTGCGTATTTTCTCCAACCACCAGCGCATGGGCGGCGGCTACAGCGCCGTAGATATGGCGCTGCACGACATTGCTGGCAAGGTGTACGGGGTGCCGGCGTGGCGCCTGATCGGGTCGAAGTACCGCGACCGGATCCGCATCTACTGCGACACCAACGAGAGCCAGGACCCCAAGATCTACGCCGAGCGATTCAAGGTACGAAAGGAGCAGGGCTTCACCTTCTTCAAGATGGACCTCGGCACCCGGATGGTGGCCGGCCGGCCCGGCGCGGTCAACGATCAAAGAGTAGCCACCGAGAAAGGTCTGGAATATCTGTGTGAGTACATCCAGGCGGTTCGCGATGCGATCGGCTGGGAGGCGCCGCTGGGCGCGGACCACTTCGGACCGCTTACGGTCAACGACAGCATCCGTTACGCGCGGGCCTTTGAGAAATACAACCTGGCCTGGGCCGAGGACATGATTCAGATCGGCCACCTGGGGCCGGGCGGCGATGCCCCCAAGGACTGGCGCGGTTACAAAGAACTGAAGGAAGCCACCACCACGCCGATCGCCACGGGCGAGAGTCTGTTCGGCCTGGAGGAGGGCTTTCAGGACCTCATCAATCACCGTGCCATTGACATCATCCATCCGGACCCGCTCACGGCGGGCGGGATTCGCGAGACCAAGCGCATGGGCGACTACGCTTCGATGCACGGCATGCAGACGGCCATCCACTTCGCGGGTTCGCCGGTGGGCTGCCTGGCGTCGGTACATATGGCTGCCACCTTGAAAGACATGCTGGCGATGGAAAACCACGCCGTCGATATTCCGTGGTGGGGCGACCTGGCGACCGGGCCGTCGAAGCCGATCGTCGACCGCGGCTACATCGCCGTGCCGGACACGCCCGGACTGGGAGTGGAGCTCAACGAGGCAGCGGTGAAAGAACACCTTCGTAAAGGCGGGTACTTCGAGCCGACTCCGCAGTATGATGACTTCATCCTGGACCGGTTCCGAATCGGCGGGCCTTATCCGCATCTGGACGAGAACGGCAAGCTGGTGAACACCCGCTAAGCCAGGATGAGACCTCACCAACTGCTGATCACATCCGTAGCACTGCTCGGTCTCGCCGTCCCCGGCAGGACCCAGGAGGGCGCGCTGGACCGCTACGTGGCCCGGCCCGACCCGGTGTATGGCTGGAAGCTGGTCGATACCATCAACGGCAACGGCTGCCGGGCCTACGTGCTGGAGCTGACTTCGCAGACGTGGCGTACGGCGGCCGAGGTGGACCGGCCGGTATGGAAGCACTGGCTCACCATCGTCAAGCCCGACCGGGTGGCGACCACTAAGGCGCTGCTGTTCATCGGAGGCGGCAGCAACCTCGACCCCGCCCCGACCCGGATATCCGAGCGCGCCGCGCGGATCGCCGTCGAAGCCGGCTCGGTCGTGGCCGAGCTGGGCATGGTTCCCAACCAGCCCCTGCGATTTACCGATTCGAAAGACAGAGCGCGCTCCGAGGACGACCTCATTGCTTATACCCGCGTCAAGCACTTTACTACCAAAGACGACTTCTGGCTGGTGCGGTTGGCCATGGTCAAGAGCGGCGTAAGGGCGATGGATGCCGTGCAGGAGTTTCTGTCCACCGAGGCGGGCGGAAGACTTCGAGTGGACGAGTTTGTCGTGGCCGGCGGCTCCAAGCGTGGCTGGACGACCTGGCTGGTCGGCGCGGTAGACCAGCGTGTGGCGGCGATTCTGCCGTTGGTGATCGACGCGCTGAACAGCGAGGCGATTACGCGCCATCACTTCGAGGCCTATGGGTTCTTTTCACCCGCGCTGAAGGACTACGTGCAGCACGGTCTGTTTCCCCACAAGATCGGCACACCGGAATACCGGGCGGTCCTCAAAATCGAGGATCCCTACGAGTACCGCCTTCGCGAACGGCTCAGAATCCCGAAGCTCCTGATTAACGCCGCCGGGGATCAATTCTTCCTGCCCGACAACGCCCAGTTCTACTTTCACGACCTGGCCGGGGAAAAGCATCTCCGCTACGTCCCGAACGCGAGGCACAACCTCGCCGGCAGCGACGCCACCGCCAGCATCATCGCTTTCTACCGGGCTATCGTCACGGGCGCCCCTCGCCCGCGCTATTCCTGGACGAAGCGCGCGGACGGATCGCTCGAGGTGACGACTACCGATCAGCCGGATCGGGTAAATCTGTGGCAGGCCACCAATCCGGAAGCCCGGGATTTTCGTGTCGACAGCATCGGCGCGGCCTATACCTCCGCGCCCCTCCCGCCGCAGCGAAAGGGTCTGTACGCCGGCCGCGTGACCGCGCCCGGCAAGGGATACACCGCCTTCTTCGTCGAGCTGATCTATGGCAGCGGCCTGAAGTTCACCACCGAGGTGAGCGTGGTGCCCGATCGGCTGCCCTATCGCTTCGCAGACGCGGCCCAGAAGTACGCCGCCACCGCCCCCTAAAGCCTCTGCGCATCCGGATAGCTGCGTTGCCGCAGGCCGAGCTGCGCCGCAAGCACTGGTGCGGCGTCGAGACCGAAGTCGACTTGGAGCAGGCGCCGCACGCTTCGGATCATCAGCCCGCAGCCCGAGCGCCAGGGTGAAGACGGCCAAGGCGGTGAACCCGCGCGTCTTCCAGAGGGTCCGGACAGCGATGCGGACGTCGGGAGCGAGCTGATCGATCATGCCAAGTAGTATGCCCGGGGGCGGCGGGCTGTTAGCAGATCGTACTACAATATAGGAGAAGCCTCCGGCCCACAGCACCGAGCCGCACGCCAAGAAACCGCTCCCTCAGGGTCGCCGCTCGGTGAAATTATTGGAACCTTTCCTCCGGTTCCACGGAATAGATAATAGCAGCCGATGACCGATCCTCAACTGGTACGGCGCCTGACCGGCGGTGACGAAGAAGCCTTCGTGACGCTTTACCGGCGTCGCCAGGGGG
>Ga0180069_1000097_pt1 | contig 18741 bp, 18 predicted proteins | sample EasRivERM_16_10D_2_FD_121793 | JGI IMG/M metagenome (GOLD analysis project Ga0180069, IMG submission 121793) | Soil microbial communities from meander-bound floodplain in the East River, Colorado, USA - East River metaG ERMLT231B'_16_10D | ecosystem: Environmental > Terrestrial > Soil >...
AGTTGAAGAACACCGAGAACCCGGGCCGCAACAGCGTGCTCTGGAACTTGTCGGCTTTGAGCGTGGCGAAGCGCACGTCCGGGGTGATGCCGTCGCCGCCGTAGACGGTTCGGCCGGCGTCGGTCATTTTGGCTTCGAGTTTCGGGGTGCGGTGGTTGTCCCGGCAGGGATCGGAATAGTAGTCGTAGAGGGAAATGTTGTTGTACGGGCGCTGGATGAGGCGGCCGCTGGGGGTGTAATAGCGGGCCGTGGTCAGGGCCAGGCCGGTGTTGTGACCCAACGGATAGACCGTCTGGACCAACCCCTTCCCGAACGTGCTGGTGCCGGCGATCAGGGCCCGGTCGTGATCCTGCAGGGCGCCGGCTACAATCTCCGCCGCCGAGGCCGAGCCGCAGTCCACCATTACCACCATGGGATAATTGCGCCCGCCGTTGCCTCGCTGGGCGCGGTAGGGCTTCTCGGCCGAGGCGCGGCCGTGGTGGGACACGATGACCTGTCCCCGCCGCAGGAATTTGTCGGCCACCGCCACACCTTCGCTGAGGAGGCCGCCCCGGTTCTCTCGCAGGTCCAGGATCAGCCCCTTGAGCGAGGACTCGTTCAGCTCCTTGAGTTTCTCGCCCAGCTCCTTGCTGGTGGTCTCATTGAAGGTCTCCACTCGAATGTAGCCCACGCCGGCCTTGGGGGAGAACCCGATCGGCACGCTGGGCCTCGGAATCTCGTCGCGCACGACGGCGAACTCCAGGGGCTTCTCCCGCCCCTGGCGGCCCACGGTGATGTGCACCGACGTCCCTTTCTCGCCGCGCAGACGCTTGGCCACGTCGGCTACCGTGAGGCCCTCGGTGGACTCGCCGTCCACCTTGAGGATCACGTCGCCCGGCCGGATGCCCGCCCGGTAGGCCGGGGTCCGGGGAAACGGCGCGATCACGATGGTCTTGCGGTTGCGCGGCCCCACCTGCATCCCCACGCCCGCGTAGTGTCCCTTCTGCTCCTCGCGGAGCGAGTTGTACTGCTCGGGATCGAAGAACTGGGAATGCGGGTCCAGCTTATGGAGCATCCCCGGGATGGCTCCGCTGAAGATGGCGGTGTCGGCGTTCAGCTTGTCCGCGTAGTTCTGCTCGATCAGGTTGAAGACGTTGGCGAAAGAACGAATGTTGTCGCGTAACTCGTCTTCCGGAGCGGCGGCCGCGCCTACGCGCGGTCCGTAAATGCCGCCGAACAGGGAGCAGACCACGACGGTCAGCACCGCCAGCAGCGTAGCGCGGCGTCTCGGGGTTATGGTCAAGTAACACCTCCGCCCCGGCCGGTCCCGCAAGGGGCCGGAGCCTCATTCTGATTATACCTCAGACGGGTCCGCTAACCCCTTTTGACTTTTTCGGCCCTGTCCAGCACCGAACCGCGACCGTACTGTAGGGGAGCGGATCCCCGATTGTATCGGACCATCCGCTACCCCTGTAAATAGGCGCCGGTGCCTCGTGCCTCCGCCTTCCAAACCGAGTTCCGGCTGGGGATTACGGCTACCGGCGAGGCCTTCGTCAGCAAGCTGAACCCGACGGGTTCAGCCTTGGTGTACTCGACCTTGGCCGGCGGCCCGCGCAACGAAGGGGGATTGGGCATCGCCGTGGGCGCCGGCGGAAACGCCTACGTCACCGGCTTCACCAACAGCCCCACGGGTTTCCCCACCACCACCGGCGCCCTCCAGACGGCGTTTCGCGGCGCGGGAGGCCAGCCGGAGGTGTCGCTGGGCGATGCCTTCGTGTTAAAGCTGAACCCCACGGGAACCGCCGCCGCGTACTCGACCCTCCTGGGAGGCACGCGCAACGACACTGGAATCGGCATCGCCGTGGACGCCCAGGGAAACGCCTACGTCACCGGCAGCACCCTGTCCGCCGACTTCCCTACCACCAGCAGCGCCTTCCAGAGGACGTATCGTGGGGCGGGAGGCGAGCCGAAGTCGATTGCCGGCGACGCCTTCGTCGCCAAGCTGAACCCGGCCGGCAGCGCCCTGGTGTACTCCACCTACTTGGGAGGCTCTCGCGACGAGCGCGGCTTTGCGATCGCGGTGGACGCCGCGGGGTCGGCGTGGGTGGCCGGCAACACCTTATCCACCGACTTCCCCACCACTAGCGACGCCCGCCAGGCGGCCTACGGCGGTAATCCGGACGCCATGTTCTTGCAGACTGGAGATGCCTTCGCCACCCAACTGAACGCGGCGGGCAGCGCCCTCGTGTACTCGCCTTACCTAGGAGGCTCGGGGAGCGACTGGGCCATGGGCGTGGCTTTGGACAACACGGGGGCGGTGGTGGCGGGAGGCACGTCCTCGTCCAATTTCCCGACCACCACAAATGCCGCACAACGGCTCTACGGAGGCTCCAACCCGAACTCCTTGCCAAACGGCGATGCGTTCGTGGCGCGTTTCGGCGAGGTGCCGACTCCGCCGGGTCCCACTCCGACCCCCACCCCTACGCCGACTCCCACGCCCACTCCTACGCCCGAGCCAGCCGTAAGGGTGAACGCAGTGGCTGGCGCACGCGGCCAGCTCAGCCACCGGCGCGCCCGGCTTCAGCCCCAGCTCGATCATCACCCTCTACGGGGCCGGCATGGCGACTTCTACAGCTTCCGCGGCCACGACCCCCCTGCCGACCTCGCTAGGCGGCGCGACGCTCGCCATCAACGGCCGGCTGGCGCCGCTGTTCTACGCCAGCCCGACCCAGATTAACGCCCAACTGCCGAACGAAATCGGCCCCGGTGAGGCGACGGCGGTGGTCACGGTGGGCGCCGTGTCCAGCACGGCCCGGACCTTCACGGTGACGGCGGTTCACTTGCGCCCTCGTGGCTGGACCGCCATCGCCGTAGCCTCCGCTGCCGGATCCGGCAATCGTCGTGATGATGCCGGCGCGAGAGACGAGCCGGATCCGGTGGTTAACCGAGTCCGTGATATACAGGTTACCGGCAGCGTCCACAGCCACGCCACAGGGAGCTTCCAGCTTGGCGCCTATGGCTGGCCCGCCGTCGCCGGAGCGGCCTGGGGCGCCGGTTCCGGCAACGGTAGTGATGATGCCGTCGCGGGAGATTCTGCGGATGCTATGCTTGAACGTATCCGCAATGTAGAGGTTGCCGGCGCCGTCGACGGCCACGCTCTGGGGAGAACTCAGTCGCGCCTCCACGGCGGGGCCGCCGTCCCCGGAGGAGACAGAACGACCATTCCCGGCAATAGTGGCGATGATGCCGTCGGAGGCAACCATCCGGATGCGATTGTTGAATTTGTCGGCGATGTAGAGGTTGCCGTGGGCGTCCGGGGCCACACCGGCCGGTTGATGCAGTTGCGCGCTCGTGGCTGGGCCGCCATCGCCGGAAAAGCCTGGGGTGCCGTTTCCAGCGACTGGGTTGATAATGCCCAGGGGGGAGACGACCCGGATGTAATGATTGAATTGGTCCGCGATGTAGAGATTGCTGGTGGCGTCCACCGCCACGCCGACGGGCAGGTACAGTCCGGCGCTCGTGGCCGGTGCCGCCATCGCCGCCAAAGCTCTGTCTGCCGTTCCCGGCGACGGTGGTGATGATGCCATCCACGGCGACCTTTCGGATACGATGGTTGGCAAAGTCTGCGATATAGAGATTGCCTTCGGTATCAACCGCTACGCCGGCGGGTCGATTCAATTGTGCCTGCGTGGCTGGGCCGCCATCCCCGGAAAAACCTGCCGTACCGTTCCCGGCGATCATGGAGATGACATACTGGCGCGGGAGTGCGTCGGAGGTCTCTGAGACCGCGATGGTGACGCCGGCCGGGCTGGAGTTGCCGCCTACTTGGACAACCACTGGCACGTTGCCAGGTTGGACGCCGCCCGGGATCTGCGCGTGGACTTGCATCACGCCAGCCACCAGGCCGGGGGCGCCTCCCGCGTACGCCACGTCGGCGGGCCGACCGTCCGTCATTAGCTAACGCGGCAGCAGGAGGCGAAGCCGCTCTTGAGTCTACTGTCTCCGTCTGGCCGCAGCCACGTCAGCCCGAAAGAACACAGCAGGGGAAATCGTGTGCGTGATATGGCCGCGTTAGCAGAAGTTGCGAGCGCGAGGTTTCTGCAGACTTACGGACGGCCCTAACCATACTAAACGGACCTACTTTGGACCCAGAAGAATGAACCTTCCCGCCGAAGATTGAGCCCTTCGTACCATTGGTTTTCCTAGGGTCTCGATGTACACTATGTCTAGTAAATCAGCGTAAGGAGAAGAGGAGACCATGAAACACATTTTGTTCGCCTTATTACTCGCCGCTGCGATGTTCGTCACCGTATCGGGGACTCCCGTGCAGGCAGGGCCAGACAGGATCGTTATTTGCCACCGTCCGCCCGGCCACGAACCAAGTGAGCAGACCATGGAGGTCAGTTTTTCGGCAGCGGCGAACCACGAGGCGCAGCATAACGACTGTGTGTTGCTCGCTCCCCCGCAGGATTGTCCTTGCCATGACTTTCGCTTTCCAAGGTAATGGCCAGCCAGTTTGGACATCTGGGTGATACCCGACCCGGAAAAGCACCAATCTGGTTTAGCCCGCCGCTGCGAATTCATCGTGGCTGGTTGTTTTCCGTAGCCTCCAGGGGCCGCTAGAAGTGGAATTGCGGCGCGTCGGGTCGGGCAACGACGGCCCACTGAGCGGCGCTGCCAGAAGTCGGTCTTCCAGACGCTGCGGTACCTGCTTCGGAGGCGCCTGAAGCACGGCCACCCGGTGACCTACGTCGACGCCGCCAACCTGACGCGGTTTGAGCGCCGTTACTATGTTGCGATCACTCGGCAGTACGGTTGCCATATCGAGGCAATCTACTTCGATGTGCCTCTGGAGGTGTGTCAAGTGCGCAATCGCTCGCGAAAGCGCCGGGCCCGGAGGCGGCCATGCAGGCGCTGGCCGGACGCCTCTCTCCCCCCACCCTGGAGGAGGGGTTCGCGAAGATAACGACAGTGCGCTCGTAGCGGCGGAGGCGGCGTGTAGGGTAAGGTATGAAAGACCATGACCGCAAACCTTACCCGACGCCGTTTCCTGTTCGCGCTGGCCGCCGCCGGCAAGCGATCCCCCGTCATCGACACCCACATGCACGTCTGGTCCATGGACACCAAGCGTTACCCGTTCGGTCCGCCCGAGCCTAAGTACTCCCTGCCCAAGGACGACGGTAGCCTCGAGCTCTTCATGCAGGAGATGAAGCAGGACCACGTCGACCTGGCGGTGCTCGTCTCTCCGCGCTCGTACGGGTGGGACAACCGCTACGTCACCGACTCCGTGAAACGGTTTCCCAAGCTGTTCGTGGGACACGGGCTGATCGATCCGCATGATCCGAATAACGCCCAGGTCCTGGAGCGCGACGTGAAGCAAAACGGCCTGGCGGGGATGCGCCTGAGCCCGATCTATCACCCCAAGGACCCCTGGCTGAACGCAGCGTACAACTACCCGCTCTGGAAGAAGGCCGAGGAGCTGGGGGCGGTGTTCAACGTGTTCATCGCCCCGGCGCAGTTGCCGCAGCTCGAGGACATGGCCCGCCGCTATCCCAAGGTAAAGATCGTGGTGGACCACCTGGGCCGGCCCAACATCCTGGACCGCGCGCCTTGGGTCGAGGACGACTATCTGCTCAAGCTCGCGCGTTACCCCAACGTGTGGGTGAAGTTCACCGAGTTGTACACGGCGTCGAAGACCAAGCAGTACCCGTACAAGGACGTGCATCCGTTCGGAAAGATGGTCTACGAGAAGTTCGGGCCGCGGCGGCTGCTGTTCGGCACTGGGATGGTTGGGAGGACGCGCCGCATCCCGCTGGCTGACGAGCTGCGCCTGGTCCGCGAGGACATCCCCTATTTCGCCGACCGCGACAAGGAGTGGATCCTCGGCCGCAACGCCCTTAAGATCTGGAAGTGGTGAGTCTTCAACGTTCCTCGGTGAATTCGGCGCGCAGGATATCTTCGACCTGGACCCGCAAGACCGGGACCCGCGCGATCGCAGTACGCCAAACCTCTTCCCAGTCGATTCCGAAGTAGTGGTGGACGATGATATTCCGGAAACCCTTGATGTCTATCCACGGGATGTCAGGATAGCGCTCGCGTAACTCTCCGGAAAGCTGTGCAACCGCTTCGCCGATGATTGTCAATTGATGAGCCACGGCGCTCCGGAGCATGCGATTGGCCTTCAAACGGTCCCCAGTCCTGCTCCTGGATGAACTCGGCGATGGCATCTGCAGCCGTGAGGATGTCTTCCAGGTAAAGCCGCTCACGCCGCATAGATGAGCAGGGCTTGGGAGAGAACCTCTTCCCGCAGGGTATTCCGAAGCGCCCGCTTGGAGACCAGATCGACCTTTCGACCAAGCAACTCCGAAAATTCTCGTTCGGCCGCGATGTGCTGCAACAGATCCACTCCGGCCTCGGGCAGGAACTCCACCAGCAGATCGATATCGCTGTCAGGCCGCAGTTCGCCGCGCGCAGCCGAACCGAACACCGCCAACTCCTTGACCTTGTAGCGGCAGCAGATCTCGGCGATCGCGGCTTCCGGCAAGACGACATCGGGGGCGATGGTCATGAACGAGTTCAGAACATGAACAGAGGCACACCCTGGCTGACCGAGTCGGCGGACTCCTCCTCGCCTTCGGCTCCCACCAGCACCGCCTCCCGCACCTGCCGGTAGTACATGCCGGAGTCCCCAAGATAGATTTCGAGCTCCGCCGGGTGCGGCAGGTGGCCCTGGATCAGGGCCTCCGACAGAGGATCCTCGACGTACTTCTGCAACGCGCGCCGCAGTGGGCGGGCGCCATAACCCCGGTCGGCGCAGGTCTTCTCCAGGATGTACCGGGCGGCGTCCTCGGTCAGACGCACGCGGATCTGTTTCGGCGCCAGGTTCACGTTGACCTGCTCCACCAGCAGGCCGATGATCTTAACCAGATCCTCGTCGGTCAGCGACGTGAACAGGATGACCTCGTCCAGCCGGTTCAGGAACTCGGGATTGAACACCCGCTTCAACTCGCCCTTCACCAGGTCCTCCATCTTGGCCTGGGTCGCCTCCAGCGAGGACGATTGGAAGCCCAGCGACGTGCGCTTCTCCAGGAACCGCGCGCCGATGTTGGAGGTCATGATGATGATGGTGTTCTTGAAGTCGACCGTGTTTCCTAAGCCGTCGGTGAGGTGGCCGTCCTCGAAGACCTGCAGCAGGATATTGAAGACATCCGGATGGGCCTTCTCGATCTCATCCAGCAGGATGATCGAGTAGGGAGCGCGCTTGACGCGCTCGGTCAACTGGCCGCCCTCCTCATAACCCACGTAGCCAGGGGGCGAGCCGATCAGCTTGGACACCGAATGCTTCTCCATGAACTCGGACATGTCAAAGCGGATGAGGGCCTTCTCGCTGCCGAACAGGAATCCGGCCAGCGCGCGGGCGACCTCGGTTTTGCCGACGCCCGTGGGTCCCAGGAACAGGAACGACCCCGCCGGACGGTTGGGCGACTTCAACCCGGCGCGCGACCGCCGGATGGCCCGCGCCAGCGCCGAGATGGCCTTCTCCTGACTGATGATCCGCTGGTGCAGCTCCTCCTCGATCCGGATCAGCTTGGCCAGCTCTTCTTCCTTGATGGCCGTCATGGGCACGCCCGTCCAGCGCGCTACCACGTCCTCGATGTCGTCCTTGGTCACCACCCCGATGGAGCTTTCGTCCAGGTTGTATTTCTCGCGCAGCAGGCGCAGGTTCTCGCGCTCCTTGCGCTCCTCGTCGGAATAGAACCGCGCCTTCTCGAATTCGTGGTTGGCGATGGCGTTTTCCATCCGGTGGACGATGAACTTGATGCGCTTCTGGATGTCGGCCAGGTCGTCGGGCAGCGTGGTCTGGCGCAGCTTCACGCGCGCCCCGGCCTCGTCGATCAGGTCGATGGCCTTGTCCGGCAGGAAGCGGTCTGGAATGTACCGGCTGGACGTATAGACCGCCGACCGCAGGCAGTCGTCGGTGTAGCTCACGGCGTGAAACTTTTCGTACCGATCCTTGATGCCGAACAGGATCTTGATGGCGTCCTCTTCATTCGGCGGCGGCACCTTCACCGCCTGGAAGCGCCGTTCGAGGGACCGGTCCTTCTCGATCGACTTGCGGTACTCGCCGGGCGTGGTCGCCCCGATACATTGGATCTCGCCGCGCGAGAGCGCCGGTTTCAGGATATTGGCGGCGTCCAGCGATCCCTCCGCCGACCCCGCTCCTACCAGCGTGTGCAGCTCATCGATGAAGATGATGGCGTTCTGGTTCTCCATCAGCTCCTTCATGATGGTCTTGAGCCGCTCCTCAAACTGCCCGCGGTACTTGGTGCCGGCTACGATCAGCGACAGGTCCAGGGCCAGGATGCGCTTGTCGGCCAGGAACGACGGCACCTCGCCGTCGGCGATGCGCTGGGCCAGGCCCTCCACAATGGCCGTCTTGCCGACGCCGGGCTCCCCGATCAGGACCGGATTGTTCTTAGTCCGCCGGCACAGGATCTGGACCACGCGCTCCAGCTCGCCCTCCCGCCCGATCAGCGGGTCGAGGGCGTTGTCCATGGCCGCCTGGGTCAGGTCGCGGCTGAACTCGGCCAGCAGGGAGCTCTCCTTGGGCCGGTTCGACAGCAGCTTCTCCGATTGCGACCGCTGCAACTCCTCGCGAATGGTGGAGAGGCGCAGCCCGCGCTCGTGCAGGATCTCGGCGGCGAAACACTTGTCCTCGCGCAGGAGGCCCAGCAGCAGATGCTCGGTGCCGATGTGCTTGTGGCTGAGCCGCTCGGCTTCTTCGGCGGCGTATGCCAGCACCCGCTTGCACTCGTGGCTCAGGGGCAGATCGACCGACGTCGAAACCTTCTCCCGGATGGTGGTATGTCCCTCGATCTGCTTGCGGATGGATTCCACCGCGGCGTGCGAGCGCAGGAAGCGGTTGGCCAGCGCCTTGTCCTCCCGCAGCAACCCCAGCAGCAGGTGCTCCGTCTCGATATAGGGACTGCCGAACTGGCTGGCTTCATACCGGGCGAAAAAGATGACCCGGCGCGCCTTTTCTGTGTATCGTTCAAACATATGCCCCTGATCTCCCTAAGCGGCTCCCGTCCACGGGGCCAGGCGCCCCGCCTCCAGTTGCAGAACGCGGTCGCAGCGCCGCGCAAAGCCCAAGTTGTGGGTGACGATGATGGAGGTGAGCTGGTGAGAACGGTGCAAATCCCGGAGCAAGTCGAAGATCATCTCACCGTTCCTCAAGTCCAGATTCCCCGTCGGCTCGTCGGCCAGCAGCAGCTTGGGACGCGTCACCAGAGCCCGCGCCAAAGCCACACGCTGCTGCTCTCCACCGGAGAGTTCCCCCGACCGGTGCGACACCCTGTCGGCCAATCCTACTTCTCCCAGCCATACTGCCGCTTCCCGTTCCGCTTCGCCGTGATTCTTCCCCCCGATCAGCAGGGGCATCATCACGTTTTCAAGCGCCGTAAACTCCGGCAACAGGTAGTGGATTTGCCAAACGAACCCAATCTCCCGGTTGCGGAATTCGGCCAGTTGGGGATCCGTCAACTGCGACAGATCCCTGTCCTCAAAATATATTGTACCACTGGTTGGCCGGTCCAGAGCGCCCACCAGGTGGAGCAGCGTGGACTTGCCGGCGCCGCTCTCGCCCACGATGGCCAGGCACTCGCCCGACTCCACCTCCAGATTCACACCGTCGAACACAACCAGGTCCGCCGCCCCGGAGCGGTAGGTGCGGGTGAGCTCGACAGTGCGTACTAGCGGCATTTAGAACAACTTCAGCCTCAAGATGGCTTCCATCACTTGCGCGGGTTCATCGGTATCGGCGGGGACGGTGAAATCAGCCTGCCGGTAATGTTCCAGACGCTGCCGGTACAGGCGCTCGAACTGGCCGCGGTCGCGGGCCAGGGGGCGGTCCGGGATTCCCTCCACCCGCGGCCAGAGGCGCTCCACCGGGCAGTCCAGCCAAATCGAGACGCCGCCCAGCTCCAGCTTCTCGCGCGTCAGGGGATTGGAAAAGGCGCCGCCTCCCAACGCCACCACCCGCGCCCGCCCGTGCTGCGCCTGGTGGCACTGCTCCTGTAGCGCCACTTGCTCCAGCTCGCGGAAGCGCGGCTCCCCGTCGGCGTCGAAGATGTCGGGGATCGACCGGCCGGCGCTCCGTGCGATCTCCTCGTCCAGATCGATAAAGGTCCATCCCAACCGCTCGGCCAGCAGCTTGCCCACAGTCGACTTCCCGCTACCCATGAAACCAACCAGACAGATGATCGGAGAACCTTTCAGTTTCAGATGCATGCACCGTTCACTCCGGGGCCGGCCCTCGCATGCGTGCCAGGATACCATCCAAGGTTTTCGGAAACACACGCGCCAACCACACCAATGCCCAACCGATGCGCGGGGTCACCACCGTCCGGCTGCCGCGGTCGACGCCGCGCACAATGGCATCCGCACACTCTTCGGCGGTAATGGCGAAGCGCCGGCGGGTGGCCAACGCCGGCGGCATCTGGCCTCCCAGAGCGTGTTGTGGGAAGCCGGTCTTCACGAATCCGGGACATACCGACACGATCCGGACGCCGCTGCCCCGCAGCTCGATGCGAACGCCGTCGGCGAGAAAATTCAGCGCTGCCTTGCTGGCTGAATACAGGGTCAGCCACGGCAGAGCCACCTGCCCGGCAATCGAGCTGACATTCACGATCGTACCGCCCCCCTGCCGTCGCATGGGAGGAATCAGCCGGCGCATCAACTCCAGGGGAGCGAAGAAGTTCACTTCCATCATCGTCCGGGCCTGTTGCGGCTCGAGCTCCCAGCAGGGCTTGTAGATTCCGACGCCGGCGTTGTTCACCAGCACGTCCACACGGCCCCAGCAGGCGAGCGCCCGCTCGGCCAGCGCCGCCACGTCCTCAGGACGGCCCAGGTCGGCCGGCAGAACCTGCGCCTCGGCCGGCGCCACCGCCTGGCGCACTCGTTCCAGCGCCTCGGCGGACCGGGCGGTCAGGATCAGCCGGGCTCCCCGGCGGCCGAAAGCCCGCGCGCAAGCCTCTCCGATTCCCATCGACGCGCCGGTAATCAATACGACCGGATTCTGCAAGTCCCGAATCACCCGTTGCCTGGAGAGGCGTGGAAAGCCATAATGTAGCACATGGCCTCGGAGCTGCTGCTGCCGCTGTTCCCCCTGGAGCTGGTCCTCCTCCCGGAGGCGGCGCTGCCTCTGCATATTTTCGAGGAAAGGTATAAGCTCATGATTGGCGAGGCCGTGGAGCAGCAATCCGAGTTCGGCGTGGTGATGGCGAAAGAGGGGGCCATCGCCCACGTCGGTTGCACCGCCAGCGTCGAGCGCGTGGTCCGGCGCTACCCGGACGGACGGCTGGACATCACCACCCGGGGCCGCCGCCGGTTCGAAATTTTGTTTCTGGACGAGCAGAAATCTTACCTGCGGGGAGCGGTACACTTCTTTGAGGACGACCCGGAGACGGGAGCCTCCCCGGAAGCCGCGGGGCGGCTGGGGACGCTGTTCGAGAAGGTAGCGCCCCTGCTGCCCTCCGAGCCAGAGGGCTCGGGGGACGGAGCTTTGAGCGCCTTCCGGATCGCCGCGGCCCTGCCGCTGGAGTTGGAGTTTAAGCAGCAGTTACTGAGATCGCACTCGGAGGCCGAGCGGGTGGATTGGCTGAGCCAATACCTGGAAAAACTGGCGCCGCGGTTGGAACTGGCCCGCCGGGTAGAACGCCGGGCCCGCGGCAACGGGAAAGGAAGAGGCTAAATGGCTCCGAACCAAAATGTGGGGCGGCCCCCCTGGGCCGCAGCCGGCCCCCTGGCCGGCTTCGGGCGCTTCCAGAAACTCGGGGTGCCGGGCCAGGGGGCCCGGCGCGGGCCGGGGGGCCCGCCCCACAGCAGCAGCAAATACTGGCTGGCAGCACTCCTCCTTCTCACCGCTGGATGCGGCGGAGCCATCCCCAAGACCCACTACTACGTACTGTCCCTCCCCGCCCCGCCTCCCCAAACCCGCGAGCCCGCCGCCTACTCCGCCGCGGTCATGCCCTTCCGCGCCCCGGACCAGCTCGAGCAGGACCGCATCGTCTACCGTCCCTCCCCCGTCGAAGTGGACTTCTACGAGTACCACCGCTGGGCCGAGCGCCCGGCGTCCACCCTGACCTCCGCTCTGGCCGCCCGCCTCCGCTCCCAGCGTCTGTTCTCCACCGTCGGGATCTTCGACGGCAAGGGCAAGCCCGACTACCTGATCCGCGGCCGCATCGATCGATTGGAGGAAGTGGATTCCCCCGAAGGGGTCAGCGTGCGAATCGAGCTGAGCGCCGAAGCCGTCGACGGCAAGTCCCTGAAGACCGTGTGGACCGGCGCCGCCTCCCACTCGGGAGCGGTGAGTCAGAACGAAGTGAAGGCCGTGGTTACCGAGATCAGCCGCGGCGTCGATGCCTGCCTCACCCAGCTCACCACGAGCCTGGAAAGCTTCGTCAGATCTCTTCCACCTGCACCCGTTCCCGCATCTGGCGGGTCTCAGTAAAAGAGGCGAAGGAAGTTCCCGGAGTCGCCGCTGCCGCTGTGCCCGCGGCCACGCCCCAGCGCAGCGCCTCGACAAACGGCTCGTTCCGCGACAGGGCCCACACCGTGGTGGCGGCCAGAGCGTCGCCCGCTCCGATCGGACACGCCTGCCGGATCTCCGGCGCCAGCACGTGATAGCGGCCGTCGCCCGACACCCCGAGCGCCCCATCGCTCCCCAGCGACAGCACCACCGTATCCACTCCCAGGGCGGCGATCTCGCCCACTGCCTCCACCGCCTGATGCCGTGTCAGCAGCGACCGGTTCAGCAGCCGCTCCGCCTCCTGGCGATTGGGCTTCACCATCGTTGGTCGCGCCTGGATCCCCACGCGCAGCGCCTCGCCACCCGCGTCCAGCAGCGTCCGGACCCCTTTCTCCCGGGCGATCTCGATCAGCCGGGCATAGAAATCCACGCTCATGCCCGGAGGCAGGCTTCCGCACAGCATCAGCCAGCTCACTCCCTCCAGCTTGTCGCGCGCCGCCGCCTCGATCCGCCGCTCTTCACTCGCGCTGATCTGCGGACCCGCCTCGTCCAGCTTGATGGTCAGGCCCTGCTGGTCGCTGATAGTAAGGTTGCGCCGGATGGGATGGCGGATGGGAATCAGGCTTACCGGCAAGTGCGACTCCTCGAGCAGCGCGGTCAGCCGCTTGCCCGTCGCCCCGCCGGCGGTAGCCAGCGCCAGCACCTGGCCTCCCAGGGCGTGGATCACGTGGGCGGCGTTGATGCCCTTACCCCCGGCCTGCTCGAACGAGCTCCGCACGTACACGCGGTCCTCGTAACTGATCCGGTCGGTAGTATACGTACAGTCGATGGCCGGATTTACCGTCAGGGTCAGGATCATACCGACCGCGCTGCCTCCTGCTGCCGCAGTGCCCGCACCTCCGCTTCCAGTTGCGCGATGCGATCCTGCAGACCGTTGATAGCCTGCTCGACCGGGTCGGGAAGTTTGCCGTGTTCCAGCAGATCCTCGTCCTGTACGCTGACGCCGCCTATGGCCACGATCCGCCCGGGCACGCCCACCACGGTCGAGTGCGGCGGCACCGTCTTCACCACCACCGAGCCGGCCCCGATCTTGGACCGGTCGCCGATCGTGATGTTGCCGAGCACCTTGGCCCCCGTCCCGATGACGACGTGGTTCTCGATGGTAGGATGCCTCTTGCCCTTGCCGCCGCCGGTTCCGCCCAGGGTCACCCCCTGGTAGAGCAGCACGTCGTCGCCGATCTCGGCCGTCTCACCGATGACCACCCCCATGCCGTGGTCGATGAAAAACCGGCGGCCGATGCGCGCTCCCGGATGAATCTCGATGCCCGTCAGCAGGCGGCTGGTGTGGGAAATCAGCCGTGGCAACAAAGGCACTCCCCAGATATGCAGTCTGTGGGCCAGCCGGTGCAGCAGGATGGCGTGCAGCCCAGGATAGCACAGCACTACTTCCAGGACGTTGTTGGCCGCCGGGTCTTCCCTGAAGATGGTGTCGATTTGTTCCTTGATGGCCCGAAACATGAAGCCCCTCCCTTGGTTAGATGCAGTCAAAAAGGGAACGACACACTCTAGACGCGCCGACGCAAGGTCGGGCCACTACAGCAGCATTTGAGCTGCAGGAACATGTTGACCGGATTATACCATGGGCCACCGAACCGCGACCGTAAGGGGGGCGGATGCCACGGATTCCCCTGCAATTTCAGTGTAGACCGCCTCGCTCACGCGAAGCCCAAGCCGAGGGTGTCGGGGACGGTGTAGGAGGCGTGGCGGAACTCGTAGCCTTTCGCGTTCAGCACGGTGCTCACCTGGCGGGAAGGGACTCTTCCGAAAAGGAGAAGACTGGTACCTGGAGGTACTTCTTCGCCTTGGGCCGGCTTCGGAGGATCCGGTCGATCTTCTGGGAGACATCTCCCGCAAGCCAGACCTCCCCGCACTGCGCGCACACCCGGGCCGGCACATTCTCCAGGCGATAGAGCTTGCCACCCCACGCCTGCGTGTGCGTGATGCTCCGCGTCCGGAGCGTTCCACCACACTCTGCGCATATTAGCTTGGGCTGCATGCCAACCTCCTTGTAGGTGCAAACGGCTGTCCGCCCTTAAGACTTTAGGAGCGCCCAACCAGTCCCCTGATTTCATCTTATCGTGGGCCGCAAGCTTTGGAGTGTTCTCGGACCGTAAGTTACTGAAAAACAAGGCAGAACTTTTTGAACCGGTGTTCCGGGGATTGTTCACCCATGTGCGGCGGCCGCCCGACCCTGGAGAGCGGCAAACACGAACACAGGCACCTGTTCGTATCTGGCAGGGGCCGGCTGCTCCTGGATCATCTGATCGATCCACTGGGAGACCTCCGCCCCCAGCCAGACCTCTCCGCACTGCGAGCACACCAGCGCGGGAACGTCCTCAAATCGATAGAGCCGGTCGCCCCAGAGCTGGGCATGAGTGATGCTCTGCCGCGTCCAATTCCCGCCGCAAGCAGCGCAGGGTCCTTCAGGTTGCTGGTTCACGGCGCCCTCCGAGTTCGTGGATCGACCCACTTCTGTGGATCATACCAATGGACCGTAATGATGTGCGCGAACTGGCCGTCGAACGCGCACGCAACGTACAGAGGTTCTCCGTCGACCTCCGCCATCAAGAGAGCCTTTGGAAACGGGTAGGCGTTGGGAGTAACCTCGATCACCTCGCCGGCGAGGATCACGTGGCGAAGATCGCGGTCGGAGACCTTCCGCGCGCCCATCCGCTCCTTGGCATGGAGCTTGATGAAGTACCGGTTCTCCAGGAATGCCCGCCGCAGCGCCTCGATATCCAGGCTCGGCATCAGGTCTCCCGTTCAGCCGCGGCGCTGCTCGTCGAGCGGCGTTACCGGATCCAGGAACCGCCCCAGGAACGCCCCGGCGAAGATCGCACAAGCGATCCCGAAGGCCGTGAAAGCGTAGCCCGTCTGCACCTTGGTCAGGCCCCAGTCCCGGCTGACCAGCGACGCCGCCTGCGTGATGCGCACCCGGTCGATGTAGCTGATCATCGCCAGGGCCAAGGAGAAGACGAGCATCCAGTGACGGACTCCCGTGGTTTTCTATCCGACGGCGACGGAGGTCATGATCGGAGCGGCCATAGGCTCCCTATCAGATCATGGGCCGCAGCAGATTGCAACCTCCAGTGGGTCAGTTTCCGATAAGGGCGTCTTGCGTCAAGTTGACGTAAGACGGAGCCGCTGTGGCGCTCCACTATCAAGTGTCGGCACTGTCCGGGACGCGCAGGTATTGCGTCGGAGCGTTCGGGGCACAAGGATGTCAAGCGGGAATCGTGACCGTGAGGGAGAATGAATGGAATCTTCCGCGCGAAGGTGATCCAGGTAACCCGATGAGCCGCGATGACTTCAAATTACCGGTCGTTCGTCGCTTGGCCAACAGAGCCGGCCACCGGTGCTCGAATCCCGACTGCCGTCGAGACACAAGCGGACCAGCATCCACTGCCGGGGATACAATCAATATCGGCGTGGCTGCCCACATCACGGCAGCTTCATCTGGCGGTCCGCGCTTCGATACTAATTTAAGCTCAGCACAGCGGTCAGGAATCGACAACGGAATTTGGCTTTGCCAATCCTGCGCCAAGCTCATCGACAGCGACGACGTACGCTACGCAGAACAGGTGCTCGTGGGTTGGAAGGCTTCGGCTGAGCTGCAAGCCAAGTTGCGACTACAGACTCCCCGGCGACCGCAGGATGCCGATGAGCCGATCCTGATCCTTCCATCCACTGACTCGTCGGTTTCCTGGCTGCCCTTTTCCGCGCGCGCCACCGCATTTGTAGGGCGCGATGTTGAGCAGGAAAAGCTGAAGAGTTTCATCCGATCTGATGCAGTGGTTTCCTGGATGCTCCTCCTCGGAGCGGCTGGCACTGGCAAGAGTCGCTTGGCCCTGGAACTTTGCCACGCGATCCGGCCGGAATGGAGTGCTGGTTTTTTGCGTCGAACTGACAGGTTTACAGAGTGGCCGCATTTCAGACCGTCGCGTCCGACCCTAATCATAGTCGACTACGTAGCCAGTCGAGCCGCCGACACAGGCGCCCTGGTCTTGGACCTATCCAGATCGTCGGCGTACCTTCCAGCTCCTGTTCGCATCCTTCTAGTGGAGCGTGAACAAGGGGGATGGTGGGAGCGATTTTTGCGGGAGGAGAGCCAAAGTGAATCTGCCGAACTGATCGCCCGCCAGCATGACGAGCCGCTGCGGCTCGGAAGCCTCCCACACGAAGCGCTCCAGTCGCTGGCTGCCGATGTGGCTGGCCTCCGGCAGTTACCGTGGACTGACTCAGCAGCTCGTGTTTTCGGAAACAGGATGCGCACACTTGATCCACTGGGTCGTCCGCTTTTCGGAATGATGATCGCCGGCTACTCAACGGATGAGGGCGCTGACGCCACTATAAACCCTGACCTTCTGGAGCTCGTGCTGAAAAAAGAGGCCGGTCGGCGGCGGGAGTTGATTTCCAACGGAGAGCGCTATCTGAAGATGGAACATCTGGCGACGCTTGCCACACTTGTCGGTGGACTCTTGCCGCGATCAGATGGGTTCGATTTCCTCGCAAAGACAGAGATCGCTGCGCTCATTCCGAACGCGGACCTTGTCGATCGCCGTACCTATCGCGATTTCGTAGCCGCCACGAGTACAGAGGCGACGCTCGCTGGCTTTCAACCTGACATTTTAGGAGAGCGTGTTGTCCTTGATCGCCTAAAAACAGGCAGCGGGCTTGATGGCATAACAAAGAGACTTCTCTTGACAGCGTGGAATCTGGAGCCGGACGCTCTCTGTGATTTCATCCTGCGCTCGGCTTCCGACTTTCCAGCGGAACACGGAATCGACATTCTTTGCGACCTGCCATGCGAATCGGAGGAGACACGCGCCAAATGGGGATGGCTGGTTGGAGATCTCATACGCATAGCGAACCGAAGCGATGATCGCAGGACGCAGAGACTACTTGAAACGCTCGGAACAATGGCGCGAACATATTCCGCCGAACAGGTAGTGGCTCATTTTCAAAATGAGCCACTACCGCCGAACACGACCTTCAAAATGCACTCGCTCGCGCCGAACTGCATTTGGGTAACGTATTTCTCTTTGCGGAGAACAGATATGAGCAGGCGTCCACGTGGTTCGACGCCGCGATAAGCCACGCCGGGGCCGGTACTGACATCGAGGCATCGGTAATAAACAATAGGGGCATCTTGTACCTCAAAATGCAGAACGAAGATGAAGCCTTCGCGGATTGGAGCTATGTAATCGCAAATAGAGCGGCCTCGGATGAGGCCCGGGCCTGCTCCTTAAACAACAGGGCCGACATCTTTGCTCGACGGCATCTTCACCAAGAGGCTATACGTGATCGATCAGAAGTGCTCGCTCTACAGAAAACTTCTCCTGATCGCCGATATATCGCGCTCATTCGGCGAAGTCAGTCCTACAGAGAGTTGGGAAGGATAGACGAAGCATTGCGCGACCTAACTGACATTCTGGACGTTGAAGATATCGCCCCACAACAGAAGTCCGAAGCACGCCTCAGGCGCGGTGTGCTTTATAGGGACCTTGGGAGAATGACGGAGGCGTGCGAGGACCTGGAAACAGTCTGCTCCGCCGGTGATTTATTCCCAGGCGCGTTAGCAAGTTGCCTCGTTGAAATGGGAGAGCTAGCCCGATTGACCGGAGACCTGGCCGCAGCCCGACAGTATCTCGACGTCGCCACGGCATCGGATGATGCGGAGGAGGAGACGATCGTGGAGGCCCTCATTGTATGGGCCCGTGTTCTCGCCGACCAGGGCGCGCCGGTGGACTCGGAACGTATGTGGCAAAGCGTTCTTGCCAATCCTAGGGCCACAGCCCACCAGAGATCCATCGCTGAAAACGCCGTTCACGTGAAATAAAACGTGGGAATCACTTGGACGAGACGTCACCATATCGGAACCTGGCCCACTACCCGGCGGCCCTGTCGCGCCACAGCCGCTGCGCCGCCCACCACAACCCGGCCGGCACAAACATGACACACCCCAGCGCCGCCGCCACCATCCGCGGCCCCACACCGTGGTCCATCGCCACCCCCGCCGCCGTAGCCGAGACGGAGATCGACAGCGTGAGCAGGCCGAAGTCGGCGGCGAAGATCCGCCCGCGAAAGCGATCTTCGGTATTGAGCTGTAACAGCGTGGTGGAAAACACCCACACGATCGAGCCGCCCGTATGCGCCCCCGCCACGCAGGCCGC
>Ga0180069_1000098_pt1 | contig 18555 bp, 14 predicted proteins | sample EasRivERM_16_10D_2_FD_121793 | JGI IMG/M metagenome (GOLD analysis project Ga0180069, IMG submission 121793) | Soil microbial communities from meander-bound floodplain in the East River, Colorado, USA - East River metaG ERMLT231B'_16_10D | ecosystem: Environmental > Terrestrial > Soil >...
AACCGCGGTTCCGGCAGTAGTGGGTGTGGCAGGCATGGGAGTTCCGGTTCTCTTCAGTGGGTACGCCCCAGGGTACATCGGCCTCTATCAAATCAATTTTCAGATTCCAGCCGGTGTTCCATCCGGCCCGAATCTCAGCTTGGACGTAAGGTTCGGCGACGTCTTCGGTAAGACCGCCAGTATTGCTGTTCAGTAAGGCCGCGCCTCCAGCAGCCCCTCGGCGCGGCCTGGCCCGTTCTCTCGCTCCGGCCACTGCTCTTCTCGTGTCCGCCAGCGCATCAGAAAACTCTTTGCGCCGTAAACTCTTGCATTGATTGGCGTGGTGCGGATGAGAGGACTTGAACCTCCACTCCCTTGCGAGAACTAGAACCTGAATCTAGCGCGTCTGCCAATTCCGCCACATCCGCACAACAATTCATTTTGACAGCAGGCGTCGCGGCCTGTCAAACCGGGCGCCGAGCCAGCATTCGAGCGCCTGTGCGAACCACGAGCCCCGGCGATTTCTTCGCTGGCCGGGTGGTGGGGCGGCACTGCAGCACGCGGCCGACTACGCGCCGGTCACGCCGCAAGACCCGGCGCCTCCCGGCGAGGCATCATCGCTTACCTCACCGGACTGCCGGGCACACAGCCGGTGGCGCCTTCGGGCCAGCCCTCCCCCTTTCGATCCCCTGGCCGTGGTCCCGCAACACGCCAGCACCGCGACTGCCGAAATATACCAGATCCTCGCCGCCACCACCGCCGCCGCACCGGCGATCTGCCGCTGGTCTTGCAGCGGCTCTCCTGCCGAGCTTTCTTCGGTTCGCGCGCCAGCCGGGGGCGGCGTCCGCACGGTCTACCGCAGCAGCCCCGCTCTGATTCCGGTCCGGTAATTCAGGGCGCCGCCCGAGGTGCGCGCGATTGAAATCAGCGCCTGGTGGTGACCTTAGGCGTGGCCCCGGACTTGAGGATCAGCTCGGTCAGCAACTCCACGGCTTTATCAATGGGTAGGATATCCGCGATGTCAATGGGGGTTCTGCCGCGCCCGTCCTTTTCGTCGAGCTTGGCCCCCTTCTCCGCCAGGAACCGGATGACCTCGCAGATCTCCGCCTGCGAAGACATACCGAGGGTCCCCGTGACCGCGGCATGCATGACCGTGGAGCCGGTGTCGCTGACGCCGTCGATCTGGGGCGCCAGCTCGTAGGCGTACTTCACCACTCCGGCATGACCACTTCCGGCCGCCGACATGAGCAAGGTGGTCCCTCCCTGGCCCTTGAGCGACGGATCGGCCCCCGCCGCCACCAGCGCCCGCATGACGTCTGTACGATCGGCCTTAGCGGCCACATGTAGAGGGGTTAGCTCGCCGATGATGCGGCGGAAGCCGCCGCCGAATCCGGTCGCCTTGGCATTGCGCGTGTTGGGATTGGCTCCCTTGGCGAGCAACTTCGTCACGAGCTCGAGGTCGCCCAACTGGGCGGCGGTGTGCAACGGCGTATTGCCGCCGCGATCCGCCACGTTGGGGTCGGCGCCGCCGTCGACCAGGGCGCCCGCTGCCGCGGTGCCCCCGTAGGAGGTTGCCACGACTAACGCCTTGGCGCCGGAGGGGAGGGCATAATTGGGGTCGGCTCCGGCGGCCAGGAGATTTCGGATGGAGGCCACATCGTTCTTGGTGGCGGCGAAGATCAGGCTGGTGAAGCCGGCCTTGGAGGCGGCCTTGACATCCGCGCCAAGCTGGATCAGGGCCTCGACTACGCCAGTGTGTCCCTCCGCCGCCGCCCACATCAGCGGGGTTTGCCCCTTCCGCGGCTCGACCGCGTTCACGTTGGCGCCTTTGGCGGCCAGGAGCTTCACCGCAGGGGCGCTGCCGGCGCCGGCGGCGATCATGAGCGCCGTTTCGCCGTTCCAGCGGGCGGCCTTGGCGTCGGCGCCGGCCTGGAGGAGTTTCTCGACTAAGGCGGCGCTGCCGTTGGCGGCGGCCAGGGTCAGAGGCGTTTCGCCGTACTCATCGGCTTTATTGACGTCAGCGCCGGCGCTGAGGAGGAGCTCCGCGGTTTCGCGGTCCTCCAGATGGACGGCCCAGGCCAGGGCGGTCGCGCCATCGGGCTGGGCCGCATTCACGTCGGGACGCTGGCGCATCAGGGCGGTAATGCTTTTCTGGTCGCGGCGCTTGATGGCGTCCAGGAGGCGGAGGTCCGGGGCGGCGGCTAGGGAGGAGATGGTGAGGAGGAGGATGGCCGCGTGGCGCACGCACTCTGGCGTGCCGCGCCGAGACTCGTCTCGGCGCTCAACTTGAAAACCAAGCGTCCCGAAGAGCCGGGACGCGGCAGGCACGAGTGCCTGGGCCATGGGTCGGACTGGGTTATACATCTGAGAGATAGGTTAGCTTGCCGGTGCTGTCGCCGAACTTGTCTGACGGGACGCCGGCTCGGTCCAGCATGTTTAGTAGCAGATTGTTCAGGGGGGTCTCTTGGGGGAAGCGGAGGTGGCGGCCGCCTTTGACCTGGCCGGCGGCGCCGCCCGCCAGAACAATCGGGAGGTCGTGGTGCGTGTGGCGGTTGGCGTCGGCCAGGCTGCTGCCGTACAGGATCAAAGAGTGGTCTAGGAGGCTGCCGTCGCCGTCGGGGGTGGATTTCAGCTTCTCCAGGAGGTAGGCGAAAGTCTGGACCAGATGAGCGTCGATCTTGGCTACGTTGTCTACCTTTACCGGATCGTTCTGGTGGTGGGTGATGGAATGGTGTCCGTCCGAGACGCCGATGTTCGGGTAGCTGCGGTTGCTGCCGGCGCGGCCCAGCATGAAGGTAATCACGCGCGTCATGTCGGTCTGGAACGCTACCACCTGCAGGTCCATCATCAGGCGGGCATGGTCGTCGAAGGCGTCCGGTACGGAGCTGGGACGCTCCAGCGCGGGCAGTTGCAGCGAGGCGTTTTGCTGCTCGGCCTTCTGGATGCGCCGCTCGATGTCACGGATGGCTTCGAGGTATTGAGTGAGCTTGGTCCGGTCGCGCGCGCCCAGTTTCGTTTCCAGGCGGTCGATGCTGCCGGCCACGTAGTCGAGGATGCTGCGTTGCTCCTCTAGCCCTTTGCGGCGGGCGGCGGGATCGGTGCTGTCGCCTTCGCCGAAGAGACGTTCGAACACGGCACGGGGATTGAATTCCACGGGCAGGGGAGTGGTCTCATTGCGCCAGGAAACCGTATTCGTGTAGGCGCAGCTATACCCAGAGTCGCAGCCCCCGGCCAGGCTGGGGCTCTCGAGACCTAGCTCCAGCGAGGCCAGTTGCGTGTGCTTGCGGAGCTCCATGGCGGCAATCTGGTCTGCCGAGACGCCGCATCGGATGCCGGCGCCTTCGGTCTTCTTGGGGTGGACGCCGGTGAGCCAGGTAGCGCCTTCCCGGGCGTGGTCGCCCGGACCATCGCCCAAGGCCCGGCCGTTGACCTGGGCCAGTCCGCTCAGCACGAGGAGCCGCTCGCGGAAGGGCTCCAGGGCCTTCAGGGTGGGACCAAACTCGAACCCCGTGCCGTCCACTTTAGGTGTCCAGCGGTCCATGATCGCGCCGGTGGGATGGTAAACAAAGGCCAGCCGGACCGGCGCTTTCCCGGACTTTGTCGTGGCCCCGAACGCCGGAACCATGGAGTCGAGCAGGGGTAGGGCCAAACTAGTACCGAGACCGCGCAGGAACGTGCGGCGAGGCAGGCATTGCTTGGTGATAATCATGGCTCGGGAGTCCTCCTCATCTGAAACGGCGTGCTCTCTACGATCGCTGTGATCAGCGCCGACATACGGTAGTCGTTACCGGCCGCTTTTTTAGCGATGGATCGTACGGCCGGCTTGTCATAGTATTCTAACCCACGGCCCAGAGCGTAGGTAAGAAGTTTTTCGGTGACCGTGGACGCGAAGTCCTCCCGGTAGCGGGAGAGGAGGAGCTTCTTGAGCCCCGTCGGGCCGTCAAACTGGGTGCCGTCCGGGAGCTTTCCGGTGGCGTCGATGGGGGAGCCCGCGTCCTTGGCCCGCCATTTGCCGATGGCGTCGTAATTCTCAAGCGCAAATCCGATCGGGTCCATACGAGAGTGGCAGGCGGAGCAGGTTGGATTGACCCGGTGTTGCTCCATCTGCTCGCGCATCGTGAGCAGCTTCCCGTCTTTCCCGTGCGGCTTCAACTCCGGAACCTCCGGCGGAGGTGGGGGCGGGGGTGTACCGAGCAGATTCTCCATGATCCAGCGGCCGCGCTGCACCACCGAAGTCCGGTTGGGGTAGGAGGTCACGGTCAGGATGCTGCCTTGTCCCAGCAGCCCGCCGCGGTTGGGATCGGTAAGCGCCACCCGGCGGAATTGGGAGCCATAAATCTTCGGCGCGCCGTAGTGCTCGGCCAGGCGCTGGTTGAGGTAGGTATAGTTGGCGTCCAGGAGATCGAGCACGCTGCGATCCTCTCGCAGGATGCTCTCGAAGAACATCTCGGTCTCCTGCTGGAACGACCGGCGCAGGCTCTCGTCGAACTCGGAGAAGGTCTCCGGATCGGGCTTCACGGTGGCCAGATTCCTCAACTGCAGCCACTGCCCGACGAAATTGGAGACCAAGGCTTGCGAGCGGGAATCGTCCAGCATGCGTCGGACCTGGTGCGCGAGCACGGCCGGGTCCTGGAGTTTGCCCTGATCGGCCAACTGCAGCAATTCCTCGTCGGGAATGCTGCTCCAGAGGAAGAAAGAAAGCCGGGAGGCGAGCTCGTGGCCGCTGAGGCGGTAAGCGGTTCCCGGAGGGGCTCCGCGGGGGTCCTGCTCGACGCGGAAAAGGAAGTCCGGGGACATGAGCATCGCGGTGAGGGCTTTCTCGATGCCGTGGTCGAAATCGCCTTCGGCGCGGCCGCGCCGGTAAAAAGCGAGCAGGGGCTGGATATCGGACTCGGTGACGGGCCGGCGGAAGGCCCGGCGGGTCAGGTTGGACAGGATCGTCCGCGCCGCAGGCTCCTCGTCGTTGGGCGTGGTTGGGCGAGACACGAAGATCCTGGCGCGGCTGGGGGTCTCGCCGCGTCCGGCTACGTTGTAGGGCCCGCCGATGATTACGGTACCGACGTCGGGATTGTTTCCGCCGCCTCGGCGCAGCACCTCGAACAGCTTGAGCCTGGCGCCATCAAGCCGAAGGTCCATGTGGGCTGGTGGGGGATCAGGCGGCGGAGGGCCGGTTACCGCCGCGGCTGCAACGCGCGTAGCCGGGGCCTCGGCTTCCACCTTCGCGGACTCCCTCAGAAAGGTCACACCCACTGTGCGCAGGCCCGCCTTCACGGGGAGGCGCAATTCATAATTCGGGGGATTCCCCATGCCCAGCGTGGCGTTGGGCGGCAACTTGATGCGGATGACGTACTCGGCGTCGAGCGGAAAATAGTAGGGGAACGACAGGCCGCCACGGGAATCGAAGGGCAGATCGGGACTGACCCGCTCGTTTCGCTGGCCGCGCCGAAAGGAGCTGGGTGGATCCCGGAGAGGCTGGAACTGCTCGTCGGCGGGCTTCATCTTGGGATCGCCAACCGCCAGACGGCTGATCCGGCGAGCTGCGGACAGGTACCTCTCCAGGAGGGCAGGGGACATGGAGAGGACGTCCGCTATGTTGTCGAAGCCGTAGCCGGAGTCGTCCACGGGGAGCCAGGAGCCGGGCTTGACGTCCAGCGCCAGCAGGTCGCGTATGGCGTTGCTGTACTCAGCACGGTTGAGGCGGTGGACGGCCGGACCGCCAGGATTGGGATTCGCCGCCGCGGCGGCGTCGAGGGAGGTTTCCAGCCAGATTGCGAACGCGGCGGCGGCGGCGGCAGGTGGATGCGGGAGGCCGGGGGGAGGCATCTCGCCGGTGCGGACTTTGCGCAGCACCTTCTCCCAGGTGGCGGCGCCGTGGGCGACTTGGGCCAGGTCCAGCGTCTCCAGGGAGACGCCGGCCGTCTTCAGCTTTTGATTGTGGCAGGTTACGCAGTACTGGTCGAGGAGGGCGCGGTGGGGGGAGACGGCGCTGGGTGAGGGCGCACTCGCTATAGCGATCACTAATGCAATCCAGCGCACACTTCTCCTTTGGCCGGCCGGGCCGATCGGTCCCTATGCCTAGTTTAAGCTCTTTAGGCCCCGCTGCGTCAAGAATTATTACCCGGAAGCGGGGCTGAAGCCTCGCGCGGGCTGAAGCCCGCTGTGCTGATCGAGCAGGGCTTGCAGCCTTTGCTCGGACTCGCGCAGGGCCTGGTTGGCCCGAATCAGCTCGGAGGTACGCTCCTGGACGCGCCGCTCCAGCTCGGCCTGCTGCTCGAGAAGCGTGGCCTGGGCGCGCTTGGGCGCGTCGATGTCGATGAGGGCCAGGACCACGCCGTCGATGCGGTTTTCCGAAGTCTTGTAGGGCCGTATCTGGAGGGAATACCACCGGCCCTCGTGATCCTGCGCCTCCATCTCGCGGGCGGAGGCCGACTCGATCACGGCGACGACGATTTGCTCCAGGCCGGGCACGGTGATGTTGGGCTGGATATCGGTAATAGGGCGCCCGAGGTCGGTGGAGATGAGGTTGAGCAGCTTCTCGGCCGCCGGAGTGAACCGGCGGATGCGGAGATCGTTGCCCAGCATCAGTACCGGGATCTTGACGCTAGCCAGAAGGTTGTTGAGGTCGTCGTTCGCCTGGCTCAGCTCCAGGTTGCGGTTCTGCAGCTCTTCGTTGACGGTGGTGAGCTCTTCATTGGACGATTGCAGCTCTTCTTTGGCGGTTTCCAGCTCCTCGTTGGTGGACTGCAATTCCTCGTTGGAGGAGAGGATCTCCTCGTTGGCGCTCTTCAGCTCCTCGTTGGTGGCTTCCTGCTCCTCGATGATGGACTGCAGGTTGTCCTTGGTAGCGGCCAGCTCGTGCTGGAGGCGGCTGGTCTCGCGCGCCTCCTCTTTGCGGCCGGCGCGGGTTTTGGCGGCGGGGACGGCGCGCGCGGGGGCGGGCGCCACCTCCTGAAACAAGACCAGAAAACAGCGCTGGCTGGCTGTGACCCCGGGCAGCGGCACGACCTCCAGGTTGAGATGCACCACCTGCCCATTGCTGAGAATTTGCAGGCCCTCCTTGCGGACGGGGTGGTTTTCCTTCCGAGCCTTGAAAATGGCGGTGCGGAGATCGAACAGCAGCCCTTCGCGGGCCATCTTGAGGAGGCTGAGGCTGGCCGCGCCGGGGGCGGGCTCGAGGAACGGACTGGTCCTCCCGCGGAACTGGAGAATTTCCAAGTGGTCATTGACGATCACGCCGCTGGGGGCGAAGCGGTCGAGGACCAGGCGGTCGGCCTCCCTCTGGACGTCTTGGCTGCTCCGGGCGGCCTCCTCGGCGGCCTTGCGGGCCGTCTCTAGCGGACGCTCCACGCGGTACTCGCCAAAAACCACCTCGACGTGTGTGCGCGTGGGGGTGGGCCGCCGGGTGTAGATCTTGTGCTTGCCGTCGGCCAGGGTGAATAGGTCCGAGTAGGTGGTCATGGTCTCGGAAGATCCCAGCAGCAGAAAACGGCCCGTCCGGAGGGCGTAGTGGAAAACGGTCATCACCCTCTTCTGCAGGGTGGGGCCGAGGTAGATGAGCACGTTGCGGCAACTGATCAGGTCCAGCTTGGAGAAGGGGGGGTCCTTGACCAGGTTCTGCCGAGCGAAGATACACATGTCGCGGACGGACTTAGCGATCTGATAGCCGCCGTCGACCCGGACGAAGAAGCGGCGGAGGCGCTCGGGGGAGACGTCCAGGGCGATGTTTTCGGGGTAGATGCCGGCGCGGGCCTTCTCGATGGCGGGCTCGCTGATGTCGGTGGCGAAGATCTGCAGGGGGGTGCTGGAGGCGCGCGCGCCCAGAAACTCCAGGATGGCGATGGCCAGCGAGTAGGCCTCCTCGCCGGTGGCGCAGCCGGGCACCCAGAGGCGGATGGGAGAGTCCGGGGGCCGGTTCTCCCCCAGGTGGGGAAATACCCGGGTCTTCAGGGCCTTGAAGGCCTCGCGATCGCGGAAGAAGCCGGTCACGGTGATGAGAATGTCGTTGTAGAGGGCGCTCACCTCGTCGGGATGGTCACGGAGATAGGTAAGATAGAGGGCGAGGGACTCGATCTTGTGCAGGATCATGCGGCGGGAGATACGGCGCCGGATGGTGGGGGGTTTGTAGTGGGTGAAGTCGACGTCGGCGACGGCGCGGAGGAGCTGGAAGATACCACCGATTTCGCTGTCGTGCCCGGGGGCCGCCTCGACCGGGGCGGGGAGGTCGGGCTCGATGAGATAGGGGTGGCGGGCGATGCGAACCAGCTCCCGGGCGATACCGTCGGGCGGAAGCACGAAATCGACGCAGCCGGCGGCGACGGCGGCGCGGGGCATGCCGTCGTACTTGGCGGTGCGCTGGTCCTGGGCGAAGGTGATGCCGCCCTCGGCTTTGATGGCGGCCATGCCCAGGGCGCCGTCGGAGGCGGTGCCGGAGAGGATCACGCCGATGGCGCGGCCTTGCTGGTCGGCGGCCAGGGCGCGCATGAAGAAGTCGACCGGCATGTGGCGGCCGCGAAACTCGGCGCGCGGTAGGAGGCGGAGAACCCCGCCCTCAATGGCCATGCTGGCGTTGGGCGGGATGACGTAGACGTGATCCGGCTCCACACGCATGCCCTCCTCGACCTGCCGGATGGGCATGCCGGTCGCCTTGGCCAGCAGACTGGTGAGCATGCTCTGGTGCCGGGGGTCCAGGTGCTGCACCAGGACGAAGGCCATGCCGGTGTCGGCGGGGAGGGCCCGCAGAAGCTGGGTGAAGGCCTCCAGTCCGCCGGCGGAGGCTCCCACACAGACCACGGGCGCGGGGGCGGAGGTGCGGGGCGCCTCGCGGGGCGGGGACTTCTTGGCGCGGGGGCGCTTGGACGGGGGAGCTTTGGTGGCCATGCCGCCTCAGCCCTGAGCATACCAAGGTTTGCCCCGAGCCGCGACCGTGAGGGAGCGGTTTCTTCGCGTGTCCGAACCAACCGCTCCCTCACGGTCGCGGCTCGGTGCAACCGGGGCGTGTTACTTTAGACCATGGCTGTGCTGAGACGACGAGAGTTCATGGCTGGGGGCATGGCAGTAACACTGGCAGCTCGAGCTGACGGCGCCGAAGTGGATCGGGCGCGCTGGGCCGAGATGGCGCTGGGGTTGGCCAAGAGGGCGGGTGCTACCTACGCCGATGTACGGGTCAACCGGTACCAGGTGCAGCGCTTGCAGACCCGGGAGCGGCAGGTTCGGAACATCGTTTCCAGCACCAGCTTCGGCTATGGGGTGCGCGTGCTGAAGCGAGGGAGTTGGGGGTTTGCGGCATCGCCTGAATTTGACGAGAAGAAGCTCGGAGACCTTGTCAAGCTCGCCGTGGAGATCGCCGAGGCCAACGCCGCCCTGCAGGCGCGGCCGGTGCGGCTGGCCCCCGAAAAGCCCCACCAGGACCAGTGGCGCAGCGGGTACAAGATCGATCCCTTCCGCGTGCCGCTCGAAACCAAGATTGGCAAGCTGCTGGCCATCAACGAGGCGGCGCTGCAGGTGAAGGGGGCGCGGTTCGTCTCCAGCTCGATGTCCTTCGTTCGCGAGGACAAGTTCTTCGCCAGCCTGGAGGGGTCCCAGATCCAGCAGGAGCTGCTGTTATCCCACTGCGACTTCGACGTGACGGCCGTAGATGGGGCGCGGGGCGGGTTTCAGAGCCGTGCGAGCTTCGCGCTGCCCGCCCAGCGCGGCTACGAGCTGATCGAGGAGCATCCCTACGTCGAGGAGGCCGCACAGGCGGCCGAAGAGGCGGTCCGGAAGCTCTCGGCGCGGCCGGTGGACCCGGGCCAGTATGACCTGGTACTGCATCCTACCCACCTCTGGCTGACCATCCACGAGAGCTGCGGGCATCCCACCGAGCTCGACCGGGCGCTGGGCTACGAGGCCAACTTCGCCGGCACCAGCTTCCTCACCCCGGACAAGCTCGGCAAATACCGCTACGGCTCGAAGTGGATCAACATGGTCGCCGACCGCACCCAGCCGGGCGCCCTGGCCACCATCGGCTACGACGATGACGGTGTCCCTGGGCAGCGCTGGTACCTGATTCGGGACGGAATCTTCGTCGATTACCAGACCACGCGCGAGCAGGTGGACTGGGTTCCCGGCATGAGGTCGCGGGGTTGCGCGCACGGAGACAGTTGGTCGAGCGTGGTCTTCCAGCGGATGCCCAACGTCTCGCTCGATCCGCTGGATAGCAAGCTGACCCAAGAGGAGCTGATCGCCGGCGTGAAGAAAGGAATCCTCATCCTGGGCGACGGCAGTTACTCGATCGACCAGCAGCGCTACAACTTCCAGTTCGGCGGCCAGGTCTGTTGGGAAATCGAAAACGGCAAGAAGACCCGGATGCTGCGGGACGTGGCCTACCAGGCCCGCACGCCGGACTTCTGGAACTCTTGCGATGGCGTGGCGGGGGCCAAGGAGTACCTGCTCGGTGGGACCATCTCGGACGCCAAGGGAGAGCCCGGACAGTTGAATCCGGTGAGTCACGGCTGTCCGCCGGCCCGGTTCCGGGGTGTCAACATTATCAATACCGGGAGGGCACGGGCATGACCCGCGAGGAGGCGGCGAGTCTCGCTAAGAAGATCCTGGGGTTCGCGAAGTCCAAAGAGGTCGAGGTGCAAGTGGAAAGCGGCCGCCGGGCCCACCTGCGGTTTGCGCGGAACACGGCGTCGACGAGCGGGGTGAGCGAAACCACTACCGTGCAGGTGACGGTGTGGCAGGGACGGCGCAAGGCGACGGCGTCGGCGTCGGTGACGCCGCGCGATGAAGCCAGCCTGCGCAAACTCGTGGAGGAGGCGGAAGAGCTGGCGAAGCTGTCGCCCGAGGATCCGGAGTACCTGCCCCTGCTAGGGTCGCAGAAGTATCTGGAAGTGAACGCCTACGACCCGGCCACGGCGGAGCTGCCGGCGGCGGCTCGGGCTAAGGCGGTGGGCGAGGCGATCGCGTACGCCCGAAGCCGGAAGGTGGTCGTGGCCGGGATCTTCCGGAACGGCGGGGTTACAAGGGTGCTGGCCAACTCGGCGGGGTTGTTTGCGTACTTCCCGTCGAGCGCGGTGTCGTTCTCCATCACGGCGCGGACACCGGACGCGACGGCGTCGGGGTACGCGGCGGGCAGCTCGGTGCGGATCGGCAACCTCGATGTGAAGGAGGCGGCGGCCATGGCCGTGAAGAAGGCCCTGGACTCGCGCGGCGCGCGGGAGCTGCCGCCAGGGTCCTACACGACGATCCTGGAGCCTCAGGCGGTGGCGGACCTGTCGGGAAGCCTGCTGGTCGCGGCCAACGCCCGGCCGGCCGATGAGGGACGCAGCGTGTTTGCGGCGGCCGGCGGGAAGACGCGAATCGGCGAGAAGGTCTTCGACGGGCGGGTGAGCCTCTATACCGATCCGCAGCATACAGTGGTCCCAGCAGCCATGTATGGAGAGGATGGATACCCCGCGGCCAAAGCGTACCTGGCGCGTAATGGCGTGCTGGAGAGTCTCTCCAACTCCCGCTACTGGGCCCAGCAGAAGGGCCGCCGTCCCGGACCTTTTCTTGTAAACCTGATTATGGATGGCGAGAACAAGCCGCTCTCGGAGCTGATCGCTTCCACCGAGCGGGGAATTCTGGTGACGCGGTTTTGGTACGTGCGGCCGGTGGACCCCCAGCAAGGACTGGTGACCGGCTTGACGCGGGACGGGTCGTTCTACATAGAGAAGGGCAAGATCGTCCACCCGGTGCGAAACTTCCGGTTCAACGAGAGCCTGGTGCGGATTCTGGGCGAGGTGGAAGCGCTGGGGACGCCGCAGCGCGTCATGGCCAGCGAGGGCCAGAACTACGGCGACGGCGGCACGGTGCTGTACCTGCCCGCCCTGCGTGTAAAGTCCTTCCGGTTCACGTCGCTCTCCGAAGCCGTATGAAGAGGCAGTGGCCAGTGGCCAGTGTCCAGTGGCCAGTGAAAACCCGGCGAGCCGTGGCTCCTGCGGTTCTTATCGGGGTCTGTGCGGCGATTTTCGGGGGTTGCAGCCGTCCGCGGGAGCGCGTGATTGGCGTGGTGCCCAAGGGGGTGAACCATTTGTTCTGGCAGTCGGTACATGCGGGTGCGGTGGCGGCCGGACGCGAGAAGGGGGTGAGGATCGATTGGAACGGCCCCTCGTCGGAAACCGAATACAGCCGCCAGATCCAGATTATCGACGCCATGATCGCGCGGCGCGTGGACGGCCTGGCCATCGCCGCCGGCGACCAGGTCGCGCTGGTAGGGGTGGTGGACCGGGCCATGGCCCAGGGAATTCCGGTGACCGTGTTCGATTCCGGCCTCCGCTCCACCAACTACACCTCCTTCGTGGCCACCAACAACTACGCGGCCGGGGAGGCCGGGGCGCGGCGCCTGGGGCAGATGATCGGTGGCCAGGGCAAGGTGGCCATGGTAATGCACGCGCCGGGAAGCCTGTCCACTCTGGAGCGGGAGAAGGCCTTCGACGCGGTAATGTCTCAGGAATTCCCAGGCATTACTGTAGTGGCTCGCCAGTTTGGCATGTCCGACCGGGCCCGGGCTATGTCGGTGACCGAGGATATCTTCACTGCCCATCCTGGACTGGACGCGGTGTTCGCCTCCGCCGAGCCGAGCACAGTAGGAGTGTCCCAGGCGATCAAGTCGCGCGGGTTGGCGGGAAAGCTGAAGTTCGTGGGGTTCGATTCGAGTGAAAGCCTGGTGGAGGATCTGAAGACGGGCGTGATCGCGGCGCTGGTGGTCCAGGATCCGTTCCAGATCGGCTACCGGGCGGTGGGCACGCTGGTGGAGAAACTCCAAGGGGGTACGCCGCCGAAACGCATCGACTGCGAAGCGGCGGTGATTACAGCGGCCGATCTGGAGAAGCCGGAGGTGATGCGCCTGGTGCGGCCTCCCCTTGAGAAGTACCTGCGATAATAGGGGTGCGAGGAGAATCCCGGCTATGAACCCGCTTCTCGATCGGATTTCCATTGACCCCAAGGTGTGTTTCGGCAAGCCCTGCATCCGGGGGACACGAATCTGGGTGTCCCTGCTCCTGGACCTTCTGGCTGGAGGAGCGACGATCGAGGAGCTACTCGCCGAGTATCCGCAGATGAGCGAAGAAGGCATCCGAGCGGCCATCGCGTACGGAGCCGAGATGGCGAGGGAACGGTACGTCGAGGTCCCGTTGCAGACGACCGAATGAGGTTCAAGCTGGACGAGAATCTTGGGACGCGCACCGCGTCGCTGATCCAGGCGCAAGGCCACGATGTCGACACGGTCCGGCAGGAAGGGCTGGCAGGCGAGAGCGATCAGCGATTGTTTGAGGTGTGTTGCGGCGAGAAGCGGTGTCTGGTTACCCTGGATCTCGACTTCGCCGATGTAACTCGTTTCCCACCGAGCCGGTCCAACGGCATCGTAGCGATTCGCGTGCCTCGAAATCCCAGTCTCGACCCCCTGCGCCTGGGCGGTCACCTCTGGATCGTAGAAGTAAACCGCATTCGTGTGCATGATGTGGAGACCGATGACGGCTAGGAGCCCGTGCCAGGGGTGCGAACCAACCGCTTGCTTACGCGCGCGGCTCGGTGCTGGCGCGGGTTTGTACCGAGCCGCGGCCATTGCGATGTTCCTGACCTTCGTCTCCTGCCGCTGGGCGGCCGTACAGGAGCCGCCGCCTGAGCTGCCGAAACTGGCGGTGGAGCGCTTTGTGCCGGCGGCGCGGGACCAGGTCCAGAAGGCCTATGCAGAGGCGCAGGCCGCTCCCAATGATGCTGGAGCGAACGGGAGGCTGGCCATGCTGCTTCATGCCTACGACCAGTTCGGTGCGGCGGAGGTGTGTTACCAGCGGGCGCTAGCGTTGCAGCCGAAGGAGTTGCGGTGGGCCTATCTGCTGGGGGCGGCGCAGGCCTCGGCGGGGAAGAATCTGGAGGCGGCCCAGAGCCTGCGGGCGGCGATCAAGCGGGACGGCGAGTACCTGCCGGCGCGGGTGAAGCTGGTCGAAGTATTGCTGGCGCTGGGGGAGTTGCGGGAGAGCGTCGAGATGTCCGGGGCGGTGGCAGCGAAGCATCCGCAGTCGGCGCTGGCGCACTACGGGGCCGGCCGGGCACGGGCCGCGCGGGGCGATGTAGCGGGGGCCATCGAGCACTATCGGAAAGCCTGCGAGCTGGCGCCGCGGTTCGGGTCGGCACACTACGGGCTGGCGCAGGCGCATCAGAAGCTGGGCGAGCCCGCCCAGGCGCAGCAGGAGATGGCGCTCTATCGGAAAGATCCCTTGGGCGGGCCGCCGGCCCCCGATGCCTTGCTCGACGAGGTAAAGGCACTTAACCAGAGCGCGCTCTATCATCTGAAGCGAGCTGTGCGTCTGGAGGCGGACGGGAAAATGCAGGAGTCGATCGCCGAACACGAACAGGCCGTGGCCAAAGATCCGAGCATGGTCCAGGCTCGGGCCAACCTGATCACGCTCTATGCCAAGTCGGGGAATCCGGCCAAGGCGGAGGAGCACTACCGGGCTATCGTGGCGCTCGACCCCAACCTGGGCGAGAGCCACTACAACTATGGCGTTCTGCTATTCGAGCGGAAGCGGTACCGGGAAGCGGCCGAGGCGTTCCGCAAGGCGCTGGAGATCAACCCGGCCTACCCCGAAGCCCACGGCAACCTGGGATTCGTGGCAATGCTGGAGGGCAAGCTGGATCTGGCGGAGCGGCACTATCGGGCGGCGCTGGAGAGCCGGCCCAATTACCGCCTGGCGCACTTTCAGTTGGGGCGGCTGCTGCTGAACCGTGGAAGGACCGAAGAAGCCATCGGGCAGTTCCAGCAGACGCTCGGCGAGGAAGGTCCGGCCGCGCCCGGCTACCTCTATGCTATGGGCGCCGCGTGTGCGCGGGCCGGGCGGCGGGAGCAGGCCCTCGCCTACTTGCGGGAGGCGCGGGCGAAGGCGTTGGCGCTGGGGCAGGGGGAGATTTTGGGGAGTATTGAGAGGGATCTTCGGGTGGTGGAAAGATGAAGACCAGGGCAAAAGGCAAAGTGCAAAGTGCAAAGCGCAAAAGTAAGGAAAGCCCCGCCTGCGCCACCTTTGCGCTTTGCACTTTGCACTTTGCCTTTTGCCTTGCTTTTTCCCTGGGCTGCTCGCGCCCCAGCGAGCAGCCGAAGGCCGCGCCGCTGCCTCGCTTTCGCGAGGCGGCCGCGGAAACAGGACTGGCGTTCATTCACTTCACCGGGGCGACCGGAAAGTACTACATGCCTGAGATCATGGGGGCCGGGGCGGCGCTATTCGATTACGACGGGGACGGCGACCTGGACGTGTGCCTTATCCAGGGGACGATGCTGGAGGCGGACAAGAAGCCGTTGGATGCGAAGTTTCCTCCCCCGGCGGGGTGGAAGCCCGGCAACCGGTTGTTTCGCAATGAGCTAGTGCCCAGCGGGCAGTTGCGATTCACCGACGTTACCGCACAGTCCGGGGTGGGACACGTGGGGTACGGCATGGGGGCGGCGGTAGGGGACTACGACAACGACGGGCGCCCGGACCTCTACGTCACCAATTACGGGCCGAACATCCTATACCGAAACAATGGCAACGGGACGTTCACCGATGTTACGAAGCAGGCCGGAGTAGGCGATCCGCGCTGGAGCGCCAGCGCCGCCTGGCTGGATTACGACCGCGACGGCGATCTGGACTTGTACGTAACCAACTATCTGGAGTTCACCCTGCGCGGGAACAAGGATTGCTTCGATCCGGCCGGGGAACGGGATTACTGTACTCCTAAGGCTTATCAGCCGGCGCCGGATCGGCTGTTCCGTAACGATGGAAATGGGAAATTCACCGACGTAACGGTGGCGGCCGGCATCGGCGCCGCGGTGGGACCGGGGTTGGGCGTGGTCGGGGCGGACTTCAACGGCGATGGTTGGGTCGATATCTACGTAGCCAACGACGGCGCCGCCAACCTGCTGTGGATCAACAAGGGCGACGGGACCTTCGAGGAAATGGGGCTGATGTCCGGCGCCGCCTACAGCGCCGATGGCGTCGCCCGGGCCGGTATGGGCGTCGCCGCCGAGGACTTCGACGGCGACGGAGCCCTGGACGTGCTGGTCACCAACCTGGCCCGCGAAGGGAGCACGCTCTACCGCAACGATGGCAAGGGAACCTTCTCCGACGCCTCCATGGAGCTCGGGGTGCATCATGCGAGCCTGCAGTTCACCGGGTTCGGGGTCGGTTGGTTCGACTACGACAATGACGGCCTCTTGGATCTGTTCGCCGCCAACGGCGGGGTGACGATCGTAGAGGCGCTGCGCGGCACGCCGTACCCCTTCCAGCAGCGCAACCAGCTCTTTCACCACGGCGTGGACGGCAAGCTGCGGGACGTGACCGCGCAGGCGGGACCGGCGCTGGAGCTGGTGGAGGTGAGCCGGTCGGCGGTGTTCGGCGATATTGATAATGATGGCGACATCGATATCCTGGTGACCAATAATAACGGTCCGGTTCGGCTGCTGCTCAACGAGATAGGCTCGCAAAAGCATTGGCTGCAGGTGCGGGTCGAGGGGGTCCGGTCGAATCGCGGCGGAATGGGGGCCAAGGTGGTGGTCCTGCGGGGGGGCGAGAAGCCGCTGGCGCGGCGGGTACATACCGATGGGAGCTACCTGGCGGCTAGCGACGTCCGGGTGCATTTTGGGTTGGGGGACAAGCCGGAGGTGCAGGCAGTGGTGGTGGAGTGGCCGGACGGGTCGAAGGAGAGGTGGGAGAAGGTGGGGGTGGACCGGGTGGTGGTGCTAAGGCAGGGGACCGGTGCTAGACTGTGAGGATAGGATGGAAAATTTTCGGAATTACCGCTGGATCGTTGCCGACCCGGAACTACTGGGGGGTAAACTAGCCATTCGGGGCGCCAGGTTCTCCGTTTCGTTTATCCTGTCCTGTCTGGCGGAGGGCATGAGCGTCGAGGAGATTGAGGGGACCTACGGCTCGTTTCCGCACGAAGCGGTCCCGGAGGTAATGAGAGTCGCCTCCGAAGTGCTGGACGCTCCGAATGTGGCTGCTTGACGTGAACATGCCGCTGCGCGTGGCCGCTACCCTGGGCAAGTTCGGCATTGAGGTGTACCCGGCAGAATCACGTGGCTGGAACGGCCTCACCAATGGCGAACTGGTGGAGGCAGCGGTGCAGGCCGGTTTCACTGCCGTGCTGACGCGAGACCGGCTCTTCAGCGAGTCCGCCGCGCGGGCGTTAAGGCGCTTTCCTCAGTTCAGCGTGGTCCTGATCGCCATCCCTCAGCTTCGGGGACCGCAGTTCCTGGAAGAGTTCGAGGCGCGCTTGGGAGCGAAGTCCGATTCGCCCAGTTCCTGGGAGGGCCCAGTCCTGGCCGTCTTTCTGACGGGTCCACCTCTTGCAAATGGGCGCCATCTGAACTAAGGTCATCCCTATGGCCGCTCCGCCACGGGTCTTTCTATCCTACGCCCGGAAGGACGGCGAGCTGATCGCCAACCAAATCCGCCGGCCGCTGGAGAGCGAGCATCCGGAGTTGGAGCTTTGGCAGGACCTCGTCAAGCTGCGGGCGGGGGCGGGGTGGTTCGGCCAGCTTATCGAGGCCATCGAGCAGAGCCAGTACCTGGCGTTTTGGGCCGAGCTGTTCCCGGGTGCTGGGGTGCTAGGAAGGGCCAGGAGTGGCCCGTTCGGGAGCCACATCGGGGCTTGGTATGAAAAAATCGCGCCGGAATGCGTCGGTGGAGCCAAGTTTTCTGTATACTCCGTAGGTGCTGGGAGAGCAAAATGGAAATCCCAGCCAAGAGAATTGCAGGGCAGCCGGATGATGTACAATTTCGGAAAGCCAGGAGATCAAAATTATAGAAGTCCTGGCTGGAAACGCACGAGCAGTCGAGGCCAGGCTCCGCTCGGCGTTGCGGTCGCGACTTGGGAGCGATTCGAGGCAGCAACATGACCCGTGTCTTGGTTCTTGGAGTGAACCCGTTCGAAGACCTGCCGGGATACCAACTATTGAGCCTATTGAAGTCCAGTGGCAGGTACGAGGTCATCGCCGCGGACGACTCGGTGCCAGCCCTCAGAATCTTGTCAGTGACGGGAACGCGAATCCAAGCGCTGCCTCATCCAAGCGCCGATCCCCATGTTTTCACGACATGCGTTGCCCGGCTCTGTGAAGAACAGGATGTGAGTGTTCTTCTGCCTGGGACCGATGCTCACCTATACGCCCTTGCTGCATGCCTTACAGCCGAACCGCAACTCGCACTTTTGTGCCCGACCCTGAATTGGCTCGCCTCAAACCATCTGCTAAACAAGTGGGATCTTCAAGCATGGGCATCGCGATTCGCAATGACACCGCCGCGCTGGACGTTCGACGAAGAAGAAGATGCGTCGCTGTTCGCCGCGAAAGCGATGTATCCGCTGATGGTAAAGGGCCTGCGGAAAGGCGCCGTCAAATGTGATGACGAACTTGAGGCCGTCGTCGCCAGGCGCGCCATCCTTCGCAATCCAGCAAATCAAGGACCGGGCGGCGGCGCCTACGCAGAGTCTTTTGTAGAAGGCGAGGAACACTCGCTGTTTCTGTTGACGGACGGTAGTGGCGAGCGTCTAGCGATATTTGGCTTCCGAAAACTCGCAGCCACGCAG
>Ga0180069_1000100_pt1 | contig 18345 bp, 25 predicted proteins | sample EasRivERM_16_10D_2_FD_121793 | JGI IMG/M metagenome (GOLD analysis project Ga0180069, IMG submission 121793) | Soil microbial communities from meander-bound floodplain in the East River, Colorado, USA - East River metaG ERMLT231B'_16_10D | ecosystem: Environmental > Terrestrial > Soil >...
AACGCTTTCTGGCTACTGCTCTCGTTCACTTACCTGCTTTCAATGCCATATTGTCTAACTTCAGGCTAAAGCCTGTTGTCATCCCGTTGTCCCAAAATTTAAATGTGTAAGGTAATCACTCAACTCCTTTATCTTATCATGCAGGCTGGTAGCGCTGATACACAACCCCCGTTGGAAGTGCGGAGGATTCGATCAGTTTCAGATTGACGCGCTGCCCATCCGGGAACAAGCGCTTGCCAATGCCGAGCATAAGTGGATACACATGCAGAACGTATTCATCCACCAGATCGTTCTCTATCAAAGTGTGTACCAGGACGCTGCTTCCATCCAGAATAATATTTTTGCCGGGCTGACTCTTCAGCTTACGTATTTCCTCAACCACATTACCGCTGATGAGGCTTGAATTCCGCCATCCATCGGCAGATTTCAAGGTGTTGGAAACAACATATTTTTTCATACCACCGAACGGATCTTCGGCAGGGTTAGGCTCAAATGCCTCGCCGTGGCCCTGCCAGGTTTTTCGTCCCAGCAGCAATGTGTCAGCTTCAGCAAATACCTGACCGAAATGGGCACCAATATCATCGTGCCAGTATGGAAGCGTCCAGCCGCCATGCGTAAAACCGCCATCAGTATCCTCCGTGGGACTGCCCGGCGCTTGGATCACGCCATCCAAAGTTATGAACTCGTGAATGATAATTTTTTTCATTGTATCTCCTTTTGAATATCAAGTATTGACCCAATCTTATAACCGCTGGAAGATTTTGTCTTGTATAAAAACGACACTTATTCTGCCAGGTTCGACTCGACGATTTGAGCGGGTGTTTGCCCGGCAAAGAGTTTCAATGATCTGGTCAGATGCGGCTGATCGAAATACCCCGCTCGAAATGCCGTTTCGGGGATGGGTATGCCGCTCTGGAGCAGGACCAATGCATGACGCGCCCGTTCGATCTGTTGAATGGCTTTGTACGTCAACCCGGTGACATGCAGAAAGCGGCGCTGCAGGGAACGCAACGATAAATCCAATGTTCGACCGCGCAGCACGTCATCCACAACATGATCCTGCGCCAGCAGGTCTTCACGGATCAGCCGATTGACAAACGTATCTGCATTTTCGAAATTGGGGAATTGCCAGGTTGCGCCATACATTTGAAAAGAATTCCTTGCAGTTTCAGGCAAATGGATTTCTTCATCTACAAGTTTTGTGGCTGGCAGGTGCGGCATAAATGTGCCATGCTTGAAGATGATCCCCAAAAACTCAGCATCCTCAGGGATGGGCGCCGGAGAGGCTTTCGTCTCTGGACCGCGGAGACTCAGAGTGATCTTCCCCTTTTGTTTTGTCACTACCATCTCCCAGTGACTCGCGGCCGTAGAAATGAAGGAACCGCCGCCTGTACTTTGAGTCCGCCAGATCGTTTCGACAAAGGGCGAATCGGATGATCGCGTGTCAAAATCAAATTCCATGCAGTCACTTCCTGTCCAACAATAAACTCTCGTTACTTTTTCCAGACACCGGCATATTTCTTGCGATATTTCAAGTCCGTTTCGGTTTCGATCAATGCCAAAGCGTTTTCTTTAATTTTATCATTTCCCGCCGCGTCATAAAGATTTCGAAGATCCTGGATGATATCAAAGCGGATCAGCGTACAATTTTTTTCGGAGATACATTCCTGAAACCTCGCCTCCAATCCTTTCATCACTAACTGTTCCTGCTTCCTGCCAGCCAGTCCCACCTTCCAAAGCGACTGTAAACAATGCCGTGCGGTGACAAATCTTTCATCTTTTGTGACCGCAAGCAGTTTGTCGAAATCCTTGAACATTCTGCCCTTCGGGTCGCTCTTCGCGAGATTGGCAAGCAATTGCGATGAAATCGCGCGGACGTGGTTATCCTTGTGGGTCAAACCTTCGATCAATTCGTCCCAGGCATCATACGCCCAGTCCACAGGCTTTTCTGTTTTTTCCATAAGGAAGAAGTAAGCTTTGTTTTGCAATTGACCATCTTCCGAACGGATGTTATCCAAATTTGTTCGAATGGTTTTATCCATGATCTCTCCTGGTGTCAATAATGAAACAAATTATGCGTTAATTTGTAACCAGTGCAGATGCTATTCTCTTTTATCAGGCTGGTAGCGCGCCAGGATGACTCCGGTGGGGAAGGATTTGGTCTCAATGAGTTTTAAATCAGCATGAAAGCCATCCGGGAAGACCTGCTTGCCGCTGCCCAGTACGAGTGGAAAAACAAGCAGACTGTATTCATCCACCAGATCGTTCTGCACCAGCGTATGGACCAACACGCTGCTGCCATCTATATAAATATCCTTGCCGGGCTGTTCCTTCAGCTTGCGTATTTCTTCCACCACATTCTGGCTGATGATGGTCGAGTTTCGCCACGCTGCCGCTGATTTCAACGTGGTCGAGACGACAACCTTACGCACGTTGTTCATCACATCGCCAAACGGGTCGCCGACGGGCATCGGGTCAAAGGCATCTGCGTGACCCTGCCAGGTCTTGCGCCCCAGCAACAATGTGTCGCATTGGCTCATCGCCTGGAAGAAATGCGCGCCAAGATCATCGTGCCAGAAGGGCCCGGTCCAGCCGCCGTAGGCGAATCCACCGTCAGTGTCTTCATCCACGCCGCCCGGCGCTTGCATGACACCATCCAGCGAAACAAATTCAGCAACAATTATTTTTCGCATGTTAGTCTCCTTATTAAATTAACGTTATGCACGCTGGAAGCGCCAACGGGTCTGGCTGGAGGCCCTGCCTCTGCCAAAACCGAAAGCTGTCGTGGGGGTTACTGCGTACACGATCGCCGCATTGCCATCGCCGCCATGAAAGGCGCCATCGCGCACGTTAAAGTGCCACTCTTGTCCATACTTCGTGGCGTACACATCCGCCACCAGTTGGAGCCTGGCATCGTCACTCACCCGCTCGGCGTCCCCTTCAATGACCATATCCAAACCCTGATCGAGGACGTTACAGCCGGTCGTGATAACGCAGTGTGGGTTGTGCGCGAGGTTCCTGGCTTTGCGTTCACTCTCGCCCGTACAGAAGTACAAAGCGCCGTCCAACCAAATGGAAATTAGCGGCGTGACATGTGGGCGTCCATCTGGACGCACCGTCGATAGCCAAAAAATCTCGGCTTTCTCGAGGCGGTCGCGTGCCTCCGCCCACTGTGTGGGAGTCGCATCACCGCTACTAAACTGCGGGTCAAGTTCAGCAACCGGGTCAGAAACATCCATCTCTTTGCTCCTATGATTGGTTATTTCTTTTTGCCGCCAGACGTATTGTAATCAACAGCGGCGCGCACGAGTTCCTTCAAGGCAGCCTCGTCCACTTTGTCATTTTCGCCGATATCGATGGCACGCGTGGCTTTGGCTTCGAGACCCGCATTAAAAAGATGTTTGGGATCCTTGAGGGAAGCGCCCTTGAAAAAGTTTAGTTTTACCTTATCTTTGAAAACCCCACTGGCAACCACATTGCCTTTATGCACCCAGACCGGGACACCCCACTTCCAATCTTCGCTGACCTCGGGTGCAGTTTTGAGAACCAGTTCACGAAATTGCTTGATCCACTTTCCGCGCCAATCGGTGAGCTCTCTGATAAATTGGTCGATATGTTGAGAGGGAGTCAAATCATCTTTTGCAGGCATTGATTAATTCTCCTTTACTTTTTCTGCAACTTGATCAAATCTTTCAATGCTTTTTCCAACACAGACTTGTTCGTCTTTATATCCTTCATATTGACAAAATATACCATGCGCCGTTCTACGTAATCGCCTTCCAACAAATCGTTCTTCACCCTGGCAATCTGCGGGTTATGAAAAACCAGATGAATACGTTTGGTCTCTCGCAAATTAAAAGTCACCAAATACTCACCCTTATAATTGAAGGATGGGGCGTTCCACTTAACTTCTTCATTGATGTCTTTACTGACGCCTTTGATGATGGACCGTACCGCCTCTACCTCAGCCTTGAGCGGGTGACTGAGATTCTCGAGAAATTCATCCACTTTATCCGTGCGGCTTACTGGCGAGCCTTTCTTCTTTAGCGGTTTCCCAGCCTCACCTGGTTTGAAAGACAACCCTTGAGCCTGCAACGTTTCCCGAAGAATTCTCAACGCCTTCGGACCCATGCCGTGCAGTTGACCCAATTCCGCTTCGGTGACTTTGGTCAATTGCTTCATATTGGTATAGCCAGCCGCTTCCAACGCCCGTGTAGCTGGAGCACCTATCTTGGGGAACGGGTTGGATGTCTGTGGCTCTTGTTTCTTCGCTTTCATGCTTGCTCCTTTTTAGGATAGTTCCATTTCCAAAGCAGGATTGCCATTATCTTTCATATATCGGTCTGAAAGCAAACGATAAAACTTCGAATTCATCGCAATCAGAGTCATGATCAGCCCTATGATACCCGTTAATGTAAACACAAGCGCAATGCCACGGTCCGCGCCTGTGCCGAACCAGCCTCCAATAAGACCGACACCGGCGCCGGTGGTCATGAACGGGATGAAGAAAAGCTCGGTAATAGGACCAATCATAAACGTAGTCAGAGGCGAAGCGGACATCTCCACGCTTTGGGCGAATCCGAAGACTCGTCCCTGTCTTTCCAGCGGAACGACTTTTTGAACGATGGTATGTTCCGCCGCTTCGATGAACGGGACCACGCTGATATAAATAAACATGCCAACGCAAAGTAAAACGATGGATGGCTGGATCGTAAATACGCTGGAGATGATCCAGATACAAATATTAGCGGCGAACATCGCGAACAAGGGATTTTTACCGAGACCCCACTTCACAATAAAGAGTCCGCCGACGATGAATCCACAACTGAGGATCGCCCACAGTACGCCCCATACCTGAACCGAAACCAGCGACAGTCCATAGGCATCCATCAAACCCATGAACACGCCGCCCAAAAAGTTATTGAAGGTGGTGAAGAAGATCAGCGCGATCAAGCCGGGGATGGCAACCACGACCGCGAACGTGCCGCGCAAATCCACTTTGCCGGGTTTTCCATCCAGATGAACAATTTCATTCTCTGGAATATTCATGGTAAAGAGATGCGCGATCGAAAGAGCCATCACCACCATGGCGAGGATCAAGACCAGATACATGCCCGAATGCCCGACAAGGAATCCGCTGATGGCTGAAGTGATGAGGAAGATGATACCGGTGGTCGTACCGACGAGTCCGTTCGCCTTGTCACGTGAATCTTCGGGGATGAGGATGGTGACCAATGTGGGGAGCGCAATGCCGCGGAGGTTGCCCGCAATCACTCCGAGGAGAAGAAGCGGCACGAAGACCCACAGTGTGGTGCTGGTGGGATCCTTCCATGTTTCAGCTGGGACGGTGATGTAGACCACAAATCCAATCGAGTAAATGATCAACGAGACAAAACCCGAAAGGAGCATGACATTCTTTTTCTTGTTATGGTCAACCAGACTCCCAAACCAAATGCCCGAGACTGCGACGGCTACCAGATAAATACCCGAAACGACGGAGGTTGCCGTGACCGAATGTGTTTCAAGATAGATAAAAAATATCATCGCAAACCAGACGGTCATGTTGGTGACGGTGGCAAGGAGTGTGTTACCGAGTATTTGATAAAACGTTTTCATTTGAATATCCTTTTTACAACTTGTAAGTGTACAAATAAGAGTCTTTATTTATATTCAGGTTCGTAATACAACAAAACATTTCCTGTTTTGAACGTTCGTGTTTTGATTAGCTTCAAACTCAGCTTGGCTTTGATGCCGTGAAGTATGGGCTTGCCCTCCCCCAGCACGATCGGGTTGACCATGATCCGAAGCTCATCAATCAAATTATGCTCAATAAGAGTCACTGCCAGATCGGAGCTGCCGAAGATCGCAATATCTTTTCCGGATTGTTGTTTGAGCTTCAGCACTTCTGCCACAAAATTAGCTTTCACCAGTTTCGTGTTTTCCCACTCCACCTTTTCCAACGTCTTTGAGAAAACAACTTTGGGCAGGCTGTTCATCAGCCCGGCAATCATCGGGTCATCACGTTTGGCAGCTTCGGTGGGCCAGTAGCCTGCCATGAGTTCATAGGTCACGCGACCAAACAAGAGCGCGCCAAACTCACCCGTTTGTTGTATAGCAAATTCATTGAATTCATCGTCGACGATATGCCAGTTAATATCCCGGTCTGGTCCTTCGAAATAGCCATCGAGGGATGTGAGATTGAAGAAGATCACTTTACGCATAATGTCTTTGCTCTTCTAAAACATGCCATTTTCATTCAGTGATTTTTCAGGGACTGGCTGTCCAAGATCCCAAAGCTCCACGATCTTTCCGTTCTCAAAACGGAAAATGTGAACAACCGCTGCCCCAAGATCACCAGGCTTTTGCTGGACATGGGAATGTGTGACGACGAATTCACCTTCAGCGATCACCCGCTTCACATCCAGGACTTTATCCGGATTCTTGCTTGCGTTTTCCTCCATCCCTGCCTGAAGCGATTCCGCAGAACCTTCGAAATGTGGGTTGTGATGCTTGAAGCCTTTACCAATATACTTTGCATAAGCCTCACTCACATCACCGCGTGAGGCAAGTTCGAGAAAGGAAACAGCACTGCTCTTGTTTTTATTTGTCATGATGGATTACCTTACTTGGGCGGAATATTCTGATTCAATCGGAACAGATTGGTTGGATCATACTTCTTCTTGATCTCGCTGAGCTTTTCCCAAGTATCACCAGGGTATGCAGCGCGGACTTGTTCCTTATCCACGGCACCGAGAAAGTTGACGTAAGCGCCTTTATCTTTTTGGCGCAGGTCGGATTCGTATTTTGAGACCCAAGCCTCATGATGGTCTTTCTCTTCAGGGTTGGCGTACAAGGCAGCGAGGTTCGCCATGATTTTTGATCCACGATGCGCGAACGCCGTCGCATCCGCAGGGACACGCGCAAAGGCTCCGCCCAAAACACGCAGCTGCGTCACAGCCATCATAGCCGTTGACGATTGAAGACGGTCGAGCATAAATTGAGCAACGGAACTATCCACATGGTCAAGGAACATGGTGCGCCCTGCAGCGACGGGATGATAATCGCCGCCTTCTTCGGGCGGGAACATTTCTGAATAAGCCATCGGGCGGAGCATATCGGCATAGGGTATGGCAATGGCACGGAACTGGGACATGACCTGCTCCCCCATTTGCGCGTCACCGGCGTAGAACATCATCGCAAACAAGATCAATTTGCCATGTACATCTTCTGAAAGGAAAGGCATGGGAGGCGCGGGCATCACGTTCAAGATGGTGGAAAGTTCATCGGGAGCAGAATCAGCTTCGGCTAAGAAAGAGGCGATAGCATCCGCTGTGGCTGGAAGGACTAACATCCCGCCATAGCCTTTATCCAACTTATGAAGTTTGAACTTGAAGCGCGTCGCCACGCCGAAGTTACCGCCTCCGCCACGGATCGCCCAGAAGACATCGGCGTGAGAATTTTCATCCACATGAAGTAACTGCCCATCGGCAGTGACCACTTCTGCGGCAAGCAGGTTGTCGATGGTGAGACCATATTTGCGAACGAGATAGCCAACACCTCCGCCAAGTGTGATGCCGCCCAAACCGACCGAGCTGGTATCACCAAAGCCGGTGACAAATCCATGCGCGCCAACTGCGTTTGTATATTCGCCTGCGGTCATGCCGGTTTCAACCCAGGCAGTTTGGTTTTCGTGATCGATCTCAAGCTGCTTCATTGCAGAGAGGTCGAGCACAATGCCGCCTTCGCTGGTGCTGTGACCTGCGTTGCTGTGCCCGCCGCTGCGAATGGCTAACTCGAAGCCATATTCACGTGCCAGCGAAACCAGCCGCGAAACATCACCCGCATCTGCCACGCGGACAATGGCGGTGGGATGTTTATCCATGCCGCCATAAAAGGGAGTGCGCACTGCTTCATAACGCGAGTCATCGGGGGCGATGACCTTGCCATTGAAAAGCGCTCTCAATTCTGAAACGGATGGGGGTGTTATTTTTTGTGAGGTCGTTCTTGTTTTTGTTGTCATATTAAAGTCTCCAAATTCTCTAAAGGTCGAAATAAACTTCTTTCGATTCATCACCCTTGGCGGCGAGGACACCGCCAAGGGCATAAAACCCATCATTTAATTCTTTAAATACGCACTGGTAAGAGATTGTTTTGCTTTCAATAATTCTTTGGGCGTTCCTTCAAACATGATCGTGCCGCCCTTGCTGCCGCCCTCGGGACCCATGTCAATGATCCAATCCGCATTCTTGATGACATGTAAATTGTGTTCGATGACAACAACCGTGTTGCCCGTGTCTACGAGACGGTTGATGACTTGCATGAGGTGACCGATATCGGACATGTGCAAACCCGTGGTTGGCTCATCCATGATGTAGATGCTGCCCTGCTTGTGCAGTTCGCTGGCGAGTTTGATGCGCTGGCATTCACCGCCAGATAATGTGGTCAGAGGTTGTCCCAGACTCAAATAATCCAGACCGACATCGCTCATGGCTTGCAGTTTTCGCAGGACTTCCTTGATCTCGAAATATTTGAGCGCCTGTCCCACGTTCAGCGCCAGCACATCGCTGATGGATTTGCCGTTGAGTTTGTACGCCAGCACTTCATCCTTGAAGCGTTTGCCGTTGCAGATTTCGCAGGGCGATTTCACGCTTTCGAAAAATGACAAGTCGGTGTAGACCACACCCAGCCCCTGACAGTTTTCGCACGCGCCCTTCGAGTTGAAACTGAACAGCGAAGCCTGCACCTTGTTCGCCGAAGCAAACGCTTTGCGAACATCGTCCAGAATGCCCGTGTACGTGGCGGGATTGGAACGGCTGTTGACTCCCACAGCAGATTGGTCAATCACAATTGCATCAGGATGCTGGTATTGGAAGACCTCGTTGATGAGCGAACTTTTCCCGGAACCTGCCACGCCTGTGACCACGGTCAGCACGCCCGTTGGAATATTCACGCTGACATTTTGTAAATTATTGACTTTCGCATTCTTGATCGGCAGTTTGCCCGTCGGTGTGCGGAACTCTTCCTTCATCGGTACAGGCTGCTGCATGTGTTTGCCCGTGATCGTATTCGCCTTGAGCAGGTTGGCATAACTACCTTCGTAGACGATCTCGCCTCCCTGCGGACCCGCCAGCGGACCCACATCTACGACATGGTCTGCCACTTTGATCACATCCGGGTCATGCTCCACGACAATGACCGTGTTACCCTTGTCACGCAGTTTCTGCAACAACTCATTCATGCGATGCACGTCACGTGGATGTAAACCCACGCTCGGCTCATCGAAGACATAGATTACATCGCTCAGGCTGCTGCCGAGGTGCTTAACGACTTTTACGCGTTGAGACTCTCCGCCTGATAACGTGTCCGTCTCACGACTGAGGCTGAGGTATTCCAAGCCAATATCCACGAGGTTCTGTAACCGTTCGAGAAGCGCTTTGACTATTGGCTCGGCGGCGGGCGTTTTGATCTTTTTCACGGCTTCGATCAATTCAGGGATTTCCATGCTCGTCAGGTCGGCGATGTTGTAACCGTTGATCTTGCATTTCAGGATGGTCTGGTTCAACCGCGCGCCTTTGCATTCGGAACAGGGACCCATCGTCATGTAAGGTTCCACCGACTTCTGAGTCCGCTCGGACATGGTTTTTAGATCCCGCTTGATGTACTTGTTGGTGAAGCGATTGACGATGCCTTCGTAGGTCAGGTTGAAGTCTTTTGCCCCTAACTTGGTCTTGACCTTGATCGGTTCGCTATATAAAAGGTCACTCATTTCCTTCTGGGTATATTTGGATATCTTCTTATCAGGGTCGAACAAACCAGTATTGATTAAATTACTCCAATACCAACTATCCACGGCATATTCGGGGAACAGAATAGCACCTTCATTCAGTGATTTGGATTTGTCCAGGAACTTGTCCAGGTCCACATCCAGTTTGCGACCGAGTCCGTTGCAGTTCGGGCACATGCCCTGTGGGTCGTTGAAACCGAATGCGTTGGTGGGTCCCACACGGGGCTGCCCGATGCGCGAAAACATCATGCGCAGGATCGTGTTGATATCAGTGATCGTCCCAACGGTCGAGTGTGAACCGCCGCCCATCCGTTTCTGGTCCACCACAATGGACATGCTCAAGTTCTCGATGGCATCCGCATCGGGCTGGGAATATTTCGGCAGGAAATTCCGCACGAACATGCTGAAGTTTTCATTCAGCAGGCGTTGAGATTCAGTCGCAATCGTATCGAACACGATCGAAGATTTCCCTGAACCTGATACGCCAGTAAAGATGGTTATTTTTCGTTTGGGGATTCGCAAAGAAACATTCTTCAAGTTATTTTCGCGAGCACCGCGAATCTCAATATATTCCTGCATTGATTCTCCTCTAAGTGACAGTCTTAACGCAACGGGTGGGTAAAAGCAAGGTTGCTTTTACCCACCCTGGACAAAGGAACTAATATTTTAGAACACTTATTCTAGTTAGTCAAGGCGGAATGGCTCTTAACTTATAGCTTTTTTAACGAGCGTGGCGATCTTTGCCTCTTCGGCGGCGGTCAACTTAATCAGCGCAAAACTGGAAGCCCACATATTTCCTTCGTCCAGTTTCGCATCGGGTTGAAAACCGAATGTTGCATACCGTACGTTGAACTTACCCGCAGCCTGAAAGAAGCAAATGACCTTGCCATCCGCGTCGGCATAAGCGGGCATCCCATACCAGGTTTTCGGCATAAGACTCGGTGCGGCAGCTGTGACGATCTCATGCAGCCGCTTCCCCATGGAACGATCAGGTTCCTTCATCGCGCTGATCGCCGCAAGGATGGCTTTTTCACCTTCTGCCCTGTCTTTGCCCGCACGTGCTTCTGCCTTCATCTCCTGAGCACGAGCCTTCATCGCAGCTTTTTCTTCGGCTGTAAATCCTCCACCAGTTGCCTTGGTGGTCTTTTTTGTATCTGTCTTTGGGCTCATAAAAATCTCCTTATCTAACTTTGAATTGTTTTGTTTTGACACTTGCAAATAAATCAATTTATCTTTATAATAAAGATACTTCAAAATAAAGATAGTGTCAAGGGTATATTTCTATGACAAAACAAACAAAGACAGATCTGAAAAAACGAGCCCTCATGGCAGTCAGGGATTATGGCGTTAATTTGACGTTGTTCCGAAACGCCATGAGTGAATGGGCAGGCCTCAACGTAACCGACATGGAATGTCTCAGGCTTCTATTCCAAAAAGGCATTGCCACACCGTCTGAACTTTCCCGGTATACGGGTCTCACTTCCGGTGCAACGACCGCCATGCTCGATCGGCTCGAAAAGGCGGGATTAATTGAACGCCGACCCAATCCCAATGACCGCCGCGGAACTTTGATCGCGCCTGCGCAATCGAGTTCTGAAAAAGCTGCATCATGGTTTGAGTCGGCGAGAAAGGCGCAAGACGAATTGATCTCAAGTTACTCTGAAAGCGAACTGGAGATCATTGCGGATGCCTTTGAACGATTTACAAAACTATGGGATGATGAACGCAAAAAGGTTCAAAAAGATCCGTAGCGATCACATCACTTTCCGTCATACGCCTTTTGCAGATCGGCAACAATGATCTTGTGCATCTTGAGCATGGCGTTGATAACTCTTTTTGATTTGGCTGGATCCGGGTCGCCCATCAACTCGCCCATTTGTTTTGGGATGATCTGCCAGGACAACCCGAACTTGTCCTTGCACCAGCCGCATTGCTCAGATTCGGGGACAGCAGACAACTTGTTCCAGAAGTAATCCACCTCTTTCTGGTCTTCACATTCAACGTAGAACGAAGTTGCTTCGGTGAATGTGAAGATCGGACCGCCATCGAGCGCCATAAAGCGTTGACCTGCCAGCTCGAAAATACCAGTGATGACTTTACCTTCAAGTTCTTCGGCACCAGGCGCTTCCATGCCTTTTTCATAGCGGGTGATACTAACGATCCTGGACTCTTGTTTTTTATACGGCGCACCATTGAACGTATCCACGTAGAAATTCATCGCCTGCTCTGCTTGCGTGTCGAACCATAAAAACGGGGTGATCTTATTCATTTCTAAAATCTCCTTTTAAATGTTTATTTTATTTTTGCCCGGCTGTTGTGAAACTTGGGCACTTGTTGAGCCTTCGTCATGGGATATGCCTTTTTCTATTAAACGACGCAAAACTTAAAACTGACTGAATATTTGTTGTTTTATCCCCCAAAAACACTATCCGGCCTTCTTGAGGCTCAAATAATGGTCACGCTGTGTTTTATCGAAGTGTTCCAACGCATACCGCAATGTGACGCGCGGCATGGACGCGGCATGTTTATCTAAAAAGGTCATGAGTTGCGGACGATCTTTATCGCCTGCGAATCGCAACGCCCAGCCATTTGCCTTATGGATCAGGTCCTCTTTGTCGTGGAGCATGATCTCCGCCAGTTTGAAGGCATCTTCCACATCGCCTTTGCCGATGAAATAGAGCGTAGCCACGATCGCTGTGCGTCGTTCAGGCATGGATTTGGAACGCGCCAGTTTATACAAGACCTTGCGCGGCTTATCAAACAGATGACTGCCAACCACATAAATCGCACTACGATCCACCAGATCCCAGGTGTTGATACGATCATGTCGTTTGAGGTAAAGATCGAATAATTCTTTTCTGCGTTCAGTGGATGTCTTCTTGCTGCGAGCCTGAAAGTCCATGATGCTAACCGCGCCGACTCTTACCTCGTGGATGTTGCTCTCCAGCAATTTCTCCACCTCGGGGAGCGGCATATCCATGAACTCTTTTGCCAGCGCGAAGACCTGTCCCATCCGCACGCCAATAATTGCATCGCCTTTATCCGACGCAAGATGGCTGTGAGATTTTGCCGCCTTTGAAGAACTGAGGGCTTTCAGCCTTTCGACAAACTGTTTGGCGCTCACCAGCTTTTCGTTATTCATGGTCATTCCCTTTCTCCATCAGGGCCAGCAGTTTCGTTGTAGTGTTCCAATTGCGGATGGTCATACTTTGATAGACAGGTAGTTTGATGATCTTGGCTAAGTGACTTTGGGAGGCTTTGCTGTCAAGTCTGGAAAAGTAAAGCACATTCCTGCCTGCATAAGCATTATCAACACCGTCTTTTACCCTGACATTCTTCATTGCTTCCTTGGCAGTCAGCGGTTCTTTCAAAAAGATAACATCGCATCGATATGTATCAAGGTCTTCGCCGAATCCTTTTGGCGCCTCATCAACAATTTTTCTTAATTCCCTCTGCGTGACAGTTACCATGCGCGACTTGTAGTTAAATGTTTCAGACAGCGCCTTCTCGATTTTATGGGTCAGTTTGAGTTTGTCTTTTTCAGCAGATTTAAATAAAACGTTGCCGCTTTGAATATAGGTGACAACCTCGGTAAAACCCATGTTTTCAAAACACGCCTTCAAGTCAGCCATCTTGATAATATTATTCCCGCCAACATTGATGCCCCGTAGCAATGCAAGATATTGGGTGTCTGCCATGATAATCACCTTATAGAATTAGCCTTATTCCAGGATGGAAAGTGCTCAATGGATACCGGGCAGCGAAGAATTACAACTTCGCTGCCCGCTTACTTATTACAAACCCAGGCTTACAACCATCTTATCGAGGCTCTGATTCAATCCGAGTTCGGCATTTTTGCCCAGCTCGGTGTCAGCAGTTGGCACATTATATTCCGTGACTGTCATTTCGGTTTTGCCATTACCCAGATCTTTGAAAGTAACAACCGTACGCATATCCCGTGGAAACTCTGGTGGCATCCCTATCTGGGCAGGGTCAATTTGATTGCCATCCTTGTCTGCCAGGTTTTGGATAAATTCGATCCGCTCCATGGGTACGATCTTCTGATAGACCCAGGTGCTGTACATATCCTGTCCGCCGAAATCCTCCGGCGCACGCATGCAAACGAGTGATGTACCGCCTTCACGAAAATCCATTTTGGCACTGGGCGAGGTAAAGTAATCTGGTCCCCACCAGCGCATCACGTACTCAGGCTCAGTCCAGGCTTTCCAGACCAGTTCAACGGGAGCTGCAAAGACACGGGTAACGACGAGGTCGCGCGTGTTCATTGGCGAACTATTTCCCGTCATAAGCTTTTTGCAAATCTGCGATGATAATTTTTTGCATCTTCAACATCGCTTGTACAACACGATTCGCTTTTTCAGGATCCTTGTCGCCCATCAACTCAACCAAAGCTGAAGGGATGATCTGCCAGGACACACCAAACTTATCTTTAAGCCAACCGCAGCGTGATTCTTCCCCACCATCAGCGGTGAGCTTATCCCACAGCTCGTCCACTTCGGCTTGCGTTTCACAGTTCACGTACAGCGAGATACCTTCTGAGAAATTGAAGGACGGGCCGCCGTTCAGCGCATTATAGTGCTGCCCAGCCAGTTGGAATGAAACACCCATGACGGCATCTCCGGCGCGCATCACATTATCGATCTTTGAATTTTTAAATAGGGTGGTGTAGAAATTGGCGGCCTCTTCAGCCTGGTCGTTGTATGTCAGGAATGTGGTAATTTTTTGCATTTTAATCTCCTTGGGTATTTATGATTTATTTTTCACGATGGTTTTTCAGTCGTGATTGACATATATTTGTTCAAATCGATCTACGATTTTTGTTCGCGTACCCGTATTGCCAGCCAGGCGACAGCTGTCACCCAGGCACAATAGGCGACGATCAAGAATCTATTTGCCCAGCCAACCCATGCAATCACACCATCAGGTAATGTGGTGGGTACTTCCGTCGAAGTCATATCACCACCCGCCTGGGTAAATGTTGTGATTAGGATGGCAAAAGTTATTCCCATGAGCAACACACTGATCCAAGTTAAGTTAGCTGTCACGAGAAGCGATTTCTTTGCGGCAGACCATATATCCGTGCGACCCAGACTTGTGCTGATCAACATCGCTGCGATGGGAAGACTGCCAATTCCAATTAACGAGGCTAAACCATGCAGGCCATGATTAATATCAAATACTGCTGCCATTGCTTCGCCAATACCTGAGGCAATCAGAAAATACAACCCAACTTTGCCAGCCGTTGTTTTTACTTCTGACCAGATCGCGAAAGCCAGTATCCACGAACTGAGCGCCCAGAAGATAAACATCAATGACAATACCCAACTATAGTTTCCATTTGCATATTCGCTGACCATCCGCCATGAAGGTGCGAACTCCGGGCTAAGAATGTGCAAAACAGCAAGCGTTAAGAGAGTTGCGATAGATGCTGCAAGCGATAGTCGTGCAGTTGTTAAATTATTTGACATAAAGTTTATCCTTTCTTATTTCACAACTCGAAATCCAAGGTGTGTTACGTTGGGTACCTGAATCACACGTATACATTCCAAGTTAATTGGACCTATGCCAAGGTGATTGAATAAACTCACACCACCACCGAGCAACATGGGTGCTACATCAACATGGATTTCGTCAACCAGACCAGCCTTCAGTGCTTGTTGTAAAATGCTGGGTGTGCAGATCACCACGTCCTTGTCACCTGCGACTTCCTTAGCCTGACGGATCGCGCTTTCAACGCCATCGGTGATAAAGGTGAACGGCGAGTCTTCCTTCACCCATTCCTGCGGCGGATTGTGTGTGACAATGAAGGCGGGTGAGCCGGGCGGATGTCCACCCCACGCATGCGCAATGTCAAAAGTTCTCCGTCCCCAAACGCCTGCTCCATATTTGCTGAACGCTTCGTTGAGAAGTTCAGCGCTCTGTTTAGAGACCTTGAGTACCATGTTGCCATCCGAGATCGGCACCTCGGTATCACCGCTAAAGTACCAGGTAAAGAGTCCATCGCCGCCATCTCCCAAGCCATTTTCAGGACTATCATTTGGGCCGGCTACAAACCCATCCAGCGACATGGTCATATTGAAAGTAACTTTTCCCATGGAAATTCTCCTTTACCTATAAATATCAAGCTTTGAAAAATTGAGTGATTTCAGAAGCGACAACATTTGGGGACATCACAACCGAGCCATGATGTTGATCTTTTAAGATGCGATGCTGCGCATTCGGAAGAACTCCAGCAAGTGCATCTCCAGCTGTATGAAAAAATACTTCGCTCTTTCCGCCGCTCAACACAAGTGTTGGCATGGATGCAGCGGCCCAGCCATTTGCTGATAATGGTTTGCCTCTCTGTGTATCTCGCATCACCATAAGGTCGTACGGAAGTGTGTGCGCCACGGATTTGGATTGCGACCAGCTTGGCATCAATCGCATCATTGTGATGAATATGCTGGGAATGCCCATTGCCTTCGAAAAGAATAGCTTGAGCGCATCGCTTCGTTTGTCTCGTGCGAGCAGTTCCTTTACCTGTTCGACAAAGTCAGCAGGCATCGGTGGACGGCTGTCGTCTACAATGAAGGGCGGTTCATACAATACCTGTTTCCTGACCTTGGCAGGAAGCCTGCTCGCTGCTTCCAAAGCAAGAACCGCGCCAGATGAACTGCCAAATATGAACGCTGATCCACCGGCCGCATCTATCAATGCTTCGATGTCTTCCACCTCGCGTGCCACTGCATAAGGCTGTGTATCTGTGCTGTCGCCACGGCCGCGACGGTCGTAATTGATGACCGTAAAATCTTCAGCCAACAGTTTTGCCAGCTTCGCACAAATCGTCCGATCTGCCAAAGCGGAATCTACAAGAACAACCACAGGGCCTGTACCTATTTGATCAAACGCAATGGTCGTGCCGTCTTTTGAAGCAACTGTTTTCATATCAAATCTTCTCCTGAAAAGGATGCTACTTTTTCAACGTTTCCAGAATTTCATCGAGACGTTCATAGCCTTCCACGACACCGTGCTCCATTCCAGATTGGACCATGCCGTCCCGGTCAGAAACAGATTGAAAGACAGATTGAGACGTGATGCGGGTACGATTGCCCGGCAGCGCTTCAAATCGTGTTGTCTCCAAAACCACATGCCCGGCTTCAGGGAGTCCATCAAATTCAAATGTGCCAATGATCCTCTCGGGGAAATTCACTTCATGAGTCACACCGTGAAATGAAAATTCGTTGCCGTCTTTATCCTTTTGAACGAATTTATATTTGCCGCCACTGACTGGTTCAAATACTTCGAAGCGGGTTTCCAGTCCGTTCGGGCCAAGCCATTGAGCATATATTTCAGCATCTGTATACGCCTTGAAAACCAGCTCTCGTGGTGCATCGAACTCTCTGGTAATAAAGAGTTCTTGTTTGCCGGGTTTAGATGTGATAGTTGTCTTATTTTTTGACATGGAATTCTCCTTTTTTTATTTGACTCTGGTGGATGTCGCCTTGTATCCACCGCCACCCGGGTAAGTCCAGCCGCCGGTGAGCGTATTCCCATCCGTGCTAAACTCGCCTTTGTAATATGCAGGCGAGCCTTTTTCTCCACCCCAAATGGTCAGTGTGTCGCCTTCAATTTCATATACGTAGTCAAGGGTCATGCCATCGAAATAACTATAGAAGCGCGATTTTATATCCGCGCTAGGCTCGGCTCCAAATTCAAATTCATGCCCGATGATCTCGATACCCTTGATCTTGTTTCCACCATGCACAAAGTCAACACGTTGAATAAGGAAGAAGCCGCCTTCCGCCCATTCGAAGGTAGTCTCCCCGGCCAATTCGCCGGATTGTTTCCAGGTGCCGATCAAACGGTCCAGACTTTTGAGGTCGGGGTTGGGTTTAGGTTGTTCGTTCATGATCATTTATTCTCCTTTTTTTGCATTTCCTGTAAAACTTCGTCGAGACGATCAAAACGTGCGTTCCAAAACTGTTCGAAAGGCATGACCCAGTCAAAAATGGGCTTGAGACGTTCAGCATTGACTCGATACATGCGCTGACGACCGACACGCCGCTCGCTCACCAGCCCAACCTGCTTCAACACCCCAAGGTGTTTACTCACTGACGGTTGATTCCAGCCAAGCAATTCAACGAGCTGGTTCACTGATAGCTCTTGCGTGCCAAGAACTGCAAGGACCTGGCGTCGTTTGGGTTCAGCTACGGCATTGAAGGGATCATGGGTGGTCGGCGTGCGTGCCATAACCCTTATTATATTCCTATATAGGAATATGTCAATGGTCGTATTTTAGAACAGACATTCTGTTTTGTCAAGAGGCGCAGTAAGCTATTTTTTTTTCGGACATTCACATCCAACCCCTATTCCTATACAGTTTTCAATTGATTTTATGCCACAGACAAGATGGAAGAAATCAAGGCAAGAAAGGAATGATCACTTTGGTATACTGTTTTTATCCTATCGCTCCATAATCACTGGTTGGTCTCTCTTTTATAGCTGTAGATTCAAGTCGGAAGTGCAACTTTGCAGGTTGCTGAGAGGTAAGCTGGAGTAGG
>Ga0180069_1000101_pt1 | contig 18303 bp, 14 predicted proteins | sample EasRivERM_16_10D_2_FD_121793 | JGI IMG/M metagenome (GOLD analysis project Ga0180069, IMG submission 121793) | Soil microbial communities from meander-bound floodplain in the East River, Colorado, USA - East River metaG ERMLT231B'_16_10D | ecosystem: Environmental > Terrestrial > Soil >...
ACCTTGTCAAGAACTCCCTGCGTAAGCGCCCGGATCGTATTGTCGTCGGTGAAATTCGCGGCGGAGAAGCCCTGGATATGTTGCAAGCCATGAACACCGGTCACGATGGGTCGATGACCACCGTCCACTCGAACTCGCCGCGTGATACGCTGTCCCGCCTCGAAACCATGACCTTGATGGCTGGCTTTGAATTACCAGTCCTTGCCATCCGCAAACAAATCGCAGCTGCGCTGGATCTGATCGTTTACCTCACACGCTTCCCGGATGGGACTCGTAAGGTCACACAGATCACGGAAGTTGCCGGTATGGAATCAGAGGTCATTACCCTGACAGATATTTTCCATTTTCAACAGACCGGCACTGACCCTGAAGGCAGACCGATGGGCCAATTCAGACCCACAGGTCTGCGTCCGCTGTTTGCTCCCAAACTGGAAGGGATGGGGTTTAAACTTGATCGTTCGATGTTCATGATGAAATAAGTCGAAAACAAAAATCTCAGAAAAAGTTTTCTGAGATTTTTTTCTTACGCACTCACCATTCTGAGTAGCGGCGACCTGTTCCTACAAGTGATGATGATTTGTAGATGATGTCGCTATGCCGACTGCGTTGATGAATAAACCATGCTGGGTCGCCTCTACTCCGCCAAAATCAGATCGCTTGCTTCATCCAGTCTCGCAACCTCATCATCGGTCAATTTCCAACCGAGAGCGCCAGTATTTTGTTGTGCCTGTTCTTCATTCTTCGCACCTGGAATTGGAAGTGCGCCTTTGCATATGACCCAGTTCAATGCCACCTGTGCATTCGACTTGCCGCCATGGTCCTGCCCGATCTCTGTCAGCAGTTTGATCAATGGCTGGATTTTCGGAAGCAGTTTTGCATAATGCCCACCGCGCGTGCCCGGGGGGAGATTACTGACACCATATTTTCCCGTCAACAATCCCTGTTCGAGCGGGCTATAAGCGATCATCCGAATTCCCAATTCCTTGCAGCGTGCCAATATGCCTTTCTTCTCGGCACCCCGGCTAAGTAAACTATAGTGGACCTGGTTCGAAGCCAGTGGGACATTTTGACGCGCCAGTGCAGAATAAGCCGCCAGCATACGTGTCTGCCCGAAATTTGAAACGCCCACAGTCCGTGTCATGCCGCTCTTTACGCACTCCACCAAGCCTTCCATCAACAGGTCGGTGCTCATGGTCAGACTGACCCAATGGATCTGATATAGATCCACACTTTCAACGCCGATCCGCTCAAGGCTTGCCTGCAGCGCGCGGGTCAGGGTCTTTTTTCTAAACCGCCAGGGGAATGGAAAAAATTTCGTTGCCACCAGGATCGGTTGATCTGTCTTCTTGATGAACTCCCCAAGCAAACGCTCTGAACGACCACTGCCATAGATCTCAGCAGTATCCACGAATCGGATGCCTTCCAGCACGCTGGCTTGAAACGCCTTATGCACATCCTCGTCGCCATATCCCTGCCCATATTGCCAGACCATGCGGTCGCCCCATTGCCAGGCGCCAAGTCCCATTTCAATGGCGTGTAAAAATCGTGTTTCACTACTGACTTCTGCCACAGTATCCTCCAATTAATCCGGCTGATTGTATCCTAAAATTACACTCGTGATACAATTCAGCCCGCTAAAAAAATTTGGAACTGATGGAATGTGAACCCCTCACCCGGTCGCGCTGAGCACCAGCAAAGTCGTGGGTGAGAGGGGTTGATGTGCCCTGAGTTCCAGGGAGATGATATTATGAACGATCACGAAATGCGGGATTTCGAATCCGCATCCGAACTCAGCCGACGCCTGAATCTGTCCTTTTCAAATTTATCCTTGCTGACGCGTGCCCTCACGCACCGCTCCTATGTCAACGAGAATCCCAACTCTTCCGAGGATAATGAACGGCTTGAGTTTCTGGGTGATGCGGTGCTTGATTTCATTGTCGGCGCGTGGGTCTACAACCGCTTCCCTGAAATGCCCGAAGGCGACCTCACCAAGATGCGTTCAGCCATTGTCCGCAATGACCAATTGGCGGTCTTTGCACGTCACTTGAAACTGGGCGATGCCCTTCGTCTCGGGCATGGAGAATTTGCCACAGGCGGAAGCCACCGCGCCGGTTTGCTGGGATCAACTTTCGAGGCATTGGTCGGTGCCTTGTATCTGGATTCAGGTTTGGGGGTGGTGGAAGCGTTCGTCAATCCATTATTGGAGGAGATACGTGAATCTGTCCTCACGAAGATCCAGGATCCAAAAAGCCAGTTGCAGGAGTGGGCACAAGCTCAAAAAATGAACGCGCCGCGCTATCGGACGGTCGGTATGACAGGACCTGATCATGCCAAGGAATTTGAAGTGGAAGTTGAAATCGAAGAGCGTGTCGTCGGCACAGGACGCGGCACCAGCAAGCATATCGCTCAACATGCCGCGGCAACTGCTGCACTAAAAAATCTTGGTATTGGGCAGGGCAGTAAATGAGCAGGGGCGACCCATCAGGGCCGTCAAAGTATTTTGCCCTCACTGGGCCGGTCGACCTTGTGCCATACAAAGAAGATTTGCTGTAGGTAAACAAGCAGCACAGGTATGTAAGTAAGCAGGTAAAATTCTTTACAGCAATTGTCAATCACAAATCCAAAATCGTAAATCTAAAATCGTAAATCACACATGCCTCTACGCCTAAAATCACTCGAACTGCAAGGCTATAAAACATTCGCATCGAAGACGGTCTTCGAGTTTGCGAGTGGCATCACCGCGATTGTCGGACCCAATGGTTCCGGCAAATCGAATGTCGCTGATTCCCTGCGCTGGGTGTTGGGCGAACAATCCTACACACTTTTGCGCGGAAAAAAGACCGAAGACATGATCTTCAACGGTTCGGAACATCGCGCCCGCGCGGGCATGGCTTCGGCGCACGTTACATTTGATAACTCCAATGGCTGGCTTCCAGTTGATTTCACCGAAGTGGGTATGACGCGCCGCGCCTATCGTGATGGTCATAATGATTATCTTCTAAACGGACAGCAAGTCCGCTTGCGCGACCTCAACGAGCTGCTCGCTGCCTCCGGTTTGGCCGACCGGACGTATACGATTCTTGGTCAGGGACTTGTGGATGCCTCGCTTGCCCTGAAAGCGGAGGACCGTCGTCGTCTGTTTGAAGAGGCGGCGGGTGTGGGATTATATCGTTTGCGCCGCGAGGAAGCCACAAAAAGACTCGATAACACCCTGCACAACCTCGAGCGCGTGCTGGATATTTTGTCTGAACTGGAGCCGCGCTTGCGAAGTTTGGAACGTCAGGCAAAGCGCGCCATTGAATACTCGCGCGCCCAGGCAGACCTCAAGGTCATTCTGCGTGAGTGGTATGGCTATCACTGGCACAAGGCGCAACAGGAATTAACTGATTCACGCGAAGTTGTCAAAGGACAGGAAGTGCGTTTACAAGGAATGCGTGAAATGCACACGACGGCACAGGCGGAGTACAACACATTCCGTGAGCGCCTTACCGGGTTGCGCTCGCAACTCAATGCATGGCATCGCCAATCAGCCGATTTGCACACCCAACGCGAAGAAGTCAGTCGCGAACTGGCGGTGCTTGAAGAACGTCGTCGTTCCTTGTTGGCGATACAATCCTCCGTGGTTGCTGATAAAGAGCGCGCTTCTGATGAAGAAAGGATTGCGCGCGAACGACTTGCTGAAGTGGAACAGGAAACCGTGCGTCTGCAAGCCGAATATGACGAAGCGCAGAATCAATATACTTCTGCCCAACAGGCTTTGCAGATCAAACAATCCAGCCGTTCGGAGATCGAAGAGAAACTACAAACTGCGCGTGCCCAAATTGAAAAGTGGAACACCCAGCGCGCCGAATCACAGGCGCGCCTGGATGAATTGAAGTCTCGATTGGAGAATTTGCAAACACGTTTGGATGCCGCGGACAAAGTCATTGAATCTGTGGGAGCGAATTCACGCAATGCCAGCGAGAAGTATGCAGAGGCTCGCAAGAAACGTGGCGAAATTGATGGGCAATTAAAATTGGTGCAAGAGAAAGAAGAAAGAGGAAAGAAAGAAGTCGAAAGGCTTGAGAGTGAGCGTCGTACAAAATCTGAAGAGCGCGCCAATCGCCTTGCTGAACATACACGCGTAAAAGCCCAATTTGAAATATTGGAACAAGCCGAGCAATCGCTGGCGGGTTATGCTGAAGGCGCGCGCTTTTTACTGGACGCGGCGCGTCAATCCCGGCTCAAGGGTGCGCGCGGCGCGTTGAGCGCGGCGCTCGATGTCCCTGCCGAGCTTGAAGTGGCGATTGCCGCGGCGCTGGGCGACACGCTCGATGCTGTGATGCTTGATGCCAGCGAGATCGAAGATGCGTTGCAACTCCTTGAATCGGACGAAGTCGGGCGCGCGGTTTTGCTTCCGCTTGAAGAAAATAATCGCCATTCACTTACAAAGCCCGACGATGATGATTGTCTCGGCATAGCATCTGACCTTGTCAACGCGCCGGATGATTTGCGCGCGGCAGTGCAGTTGATGCTGGGTCAAACGCTGGTTGTCCGCAAGCGTGCAACAGCCCGCAGATTGATAAAGGATTTGCCGACTCACGCGCGCGTGGTGACGTTGCTGGGAGAGGTCTTCCGTGGTGATGGCTTGATCATCGCCGGGAAATCCGCATCCGCTGGCGCGTCTGCCTTGAGCAGGCCGCGCCAAAAACGCGAATTGACCGAAGCCTTGGCCGCGTTGAGTGTGCAGATCGAGTCTTTGAATGGCGAAGTTGATTCGCTTTCCGCACAGATAACCGACGCGCAACGTGAGTTGACTGGTGCCGAGAATGCAGTGCGCGCAACCCGCGTCCGCCTGGATGAGGCGGAGGGGTTCGAGAAGCAGGCTGGATTGGAGTCTGAATCGACGCGGCGCGAACTGGAGTGGCAGAAGAGTCAGCATGTCCAGTTGCAGGCTGAGGCGGATGAAGCGGCTTCGATCCGCATGAATTTGATCCAAACACAAACCGAAGTTGAAAATGAATCGACGAAGGTGCATGAAGAGGTGCGTTTGCTCACATCGCAATTTAGCGAGGCGGATCTGGTGGAGGCGCAGGGGCAGGCTTCTTATTGGAGCACGCGCCTGGCGGTTGCTGAACGTGCACTGGCGGATGCGGTGACGAGGCAGGAGGAAAGAAGAAAAGATAGTGAGAAGTTCGATACGCGCGGTTTTGAGTTGACGACGCGCCTGAGCGAGGCTGCGACCTCGTTGACCGATTTGGATGGAAACAAGGCTTCCTTGCATGAGCGCGAAGGCGCGCTGCGTGAACAGATCGAAGCCTTGCGTGTGTATGTTGACCCTGCTGAAAAAGATCTGGAAACTGCCGAGATGGAAGAGGCGCGCTTGCAGGATGCGGAAGCGAATGCCCAACGTGCGCTAGCCACTGCCGAGCGTTTAGCGGGTCAGGTGCAGTTGGAGCAATTGCGAAAACAGGAAGCGTTGGATAATTTACGCCAAAAGATCAGCGATGATTTTGGTCTGGTGATGTTTGATTATGCCGAGGATGTTTCTGGTCCGGTGCCTTTGCCTTTTGAAGGCATGGTGGAAGAGTTGCCGGTCGTAACCGAAGTTTCACCAGAACTTGAGACTCAATTAGCTCGTCAAAGAACACAGGTGCGGCGTATGGGTCCGATCAACCCGGAGGCGAAGCAGGAATTCGATAAAGAGTCTGAACGTTATTCGTTCATGCGTGCGCAAGTGGATGATCTGCGTAAAGCTGAACAAGACTTGAAACTGGTCATCGCAGAGCTGGATGAACTTACCAAGCAGGAATTCTCGAAGACCTTCGACGCCGTGGATAAAACCTTCCGTGCGATGTTCACGCGTTTGTTCGGTGGTGGTTCAGCGCGCCTGGCTTTAACCGACCCTGATAATTTGGTTGAAACCGGTATTGAGATCGAAGCGCGTTTGCCGGGGCGCCGTGAGCAGGGGTTGGCATTGTTATCGGGTGGTGAACGAAGCCTTACTGCTGTTGCGTTGGTTTTTGCCTTACTTAAAGTTTCGCCCACTCCGGTTTGCGTGATGGATGAAGTGGACGCGATGCTGGATGAAGCGAATGTGGGACGTTTCCGTGACCTCCTGCAGGAGTTGAGCAGGGAGACGCAGTTCATCGTGATCACACATAACCGTAACACTGTGCAGGTGGCGGATATTATTTATGGCATTACGATGGGACGTGATTCAGCGAGTCAGATGATCAGTTTGAGGCTGGATCAAGTGACAGAGGATATGTTGAAGTGAGGCTGATTTCGAAAGCTTGTTATGAAATTTTCGAAGGGACGAAGGATCAAAAAATCGCCCGTTCACATTGAACGGGCGATTTTTTGATTCATTGTTTTGCTTTTGGATTATTGTTGTAGTAGTTGCGAGAACGCAGCCGGGAGGGCAGGAATGTTTTCTTTCCAAACATCAAGTATTGTGAGTGCGCCTGCTGTTGTCGCTTCTGCGCGGGTCTTGGTCAGCCAATCGGTAAATGTAGTTTGCTTATTCTGTTCGTATTGGCTGGCGGTTAAGGGAAGTTCCTGGCGGTCAAGAACCTGGATGATGTGATAACCGAACGAGGATTTGACCGGTTTACCGATCACTCCAATTTCCTGGCTGAATGCGGCTTGTTCGAATTCGGCAACCATTGCGCCTCTTTCAAACCAGCCAAGGTCTCCGCCATTTGCGCCTGAGCCTGTGTCTTTGGAATATTGTTTTGCGACTTTGGCAAAATCAACGCCACTGTCAAGCAGGGTCCGAACAATGCCCAATGAGATTTGATCGTCTACAAGAATATGACGCGCCCAAACTTGTTCTGCCGTGCGAGGCGTATCTTTGGCGATCTCTGCCAGCAGTTTCTCGCTATATAATTGATTTTCGTACACAGAGCGGAAAGTGGATTCGCTTACATCAAAACTTTTGATCGAATCGATGGAATTTCCGTACTGTTCCGTATATCCATCAAGTGTATAGGGTGTGGCTGTTAATGTTGCAGGTTGTGGTAAGAAGGTGGGTGTTGCAGGTGCAGCTGTGGATGTGGCAGTCGATGCCGGATCCGGCGTGTTGGTTGGAGCTGGCGTGGAGGTCAACACCTCGGTGGGTGAGGGTGTCGCCGGATACATTGTGAGTTGCCTGCTTGTCAGTGTCGGTAAACTGAACTCGGTGGGAGTGATGGTGGGTGTTGGGGATCCGTTTGGAAAGAAATTGAATTCAGCGCTTCCCTGAATCTTTTCTTCCACTTCATCTTTGGTGACCGAAATTCCGAGCTTTTGGGCTTCCTGCCGGACCAATGCTTCATCAATTAATTGATCGAGGACCTGCTGACCCAGGGTTTCAGGGGATTGCAGAAGGAATTGCAGTTGTTGAATTTGTTGCGAAAAATCCATTCCGAAACTCTGTTGATAGGACTGATATAGTTGCAGATTATTGACAAGGTTTAAGCGTGAAAATTGGACACGTTCCTGCCAGTAGCTCATGCTGATCTTCTCGCCATTGACTTCAGCTACAGGCTTGCGTTTTTGCAGATAACTTGTGTCTAAAATGCCATAAACGATCAGGAGCGTAACGATCACGATCGCAGTGATTGAAATTGTTTTGATAAGCGTTACCTGTTGTCGTTCGCGTTCTAGGCGGGCAACATGTTTTTTGGTGGTGATTTTAGGTGTGGGACTTTGTTTTGCCATTCGAATGACTCCGTAAAGCAAAAGCGGGCATGGCGCGCTTTATCGGCACGTAACACATGCTCCGCTTTTGCTTGTTTTAAAAATTAGCGCGTTTCTTCCATCTGCTTGCCGGTGAAAGGAACCAGGGCGATGTGACGCGCCTGTTTCACAGCCTGGGCTACGACGCGCTGATGTTTCGCGCAGGCACCGGTCTGGCGGCGTGGGCGGATGTTGCCTTCCTCGGTAATATACTTTCTAAGCAGGTCGGTCTTTTTATAGTCAATTGTCAGGGTTTTGTCTGCGCAGAATTGACAAAATTTGGGCTTGGCAAAGAAGCGGCGGTCGCCGCCTGATTGCTGGCCATCGTTTGATCTTCGATCGTCAGGCATTTGGTACTCCAGTTTTTATTTCAATGGCAGGAACGATTTTGGCATCGTCCCTGTGATAATTCTTAAAAGGGGAACTCGTCTTCGTTAGTTGCCATGCTGTTCTCTTCAGAAGTTGTTTCAGATGCTGATTGGGCCTGATTATTGTGGTCGCGTCTTTCACCGAGCATCATCATTTCGTTGGCAACAACTTCCACGCTATTGTGTTTGCCGCCTTCCTTGTCTTCCCAGCGGCGGGTTTGCAATCGTCCTTCAATATAGACCTGTTGACCCTTGGTGAGATATTGTTTGCAGATCTCTGCCAGGTTGCCCCAGGCAACTACATTGAACCATTCGGTTTCATTATGACGTTCGCCATCCAGGGTATTCCATGAACGGCTGACTGCCACGGTGAAAGTCGTAACAGGCTTGCCTGAAGGGGTGTAGCGCATTTCAGGCTCTTTGCCAAGATGACCGATGATTTGAACTTTATTTAGGCCTCGGCTCATAATATCTCCTTATAAATAAAGCAGACCGAGATACACACAAAAGCAATCGAACTTATACGGCAGTCAACATGTGACGCATAACACTTTCGAGATAGCGGATGTTGCGTTCCAATCCGCTGGCAGACTTGGGATCGAGTGAAATGTTCAGAAGAACATACTGACCCTCGGTCTGTTTGCGGATGACATAAGCCAGCCGGCGGCGACCCCAAACTTCCAATTTATCCACATTGCCACCTGCTTCAGTGATCCAGTTGGAGACACGTTCGACCCCGCCTTTAAACGCGGTTTCATCCAGCTCCGGCTGGAAGATACAAATTAATTCGTAATTGCGCATGAGAGATTCCTCCTTTCCATGGGATTGTTCCTGTTCAAACCGTGGGTTTGCCGGGAACGGAAAAGCACGTTGGACTTACCTGTTTTGAGCGGGCGAAGTTTATCACAAATACACGAAACGGGGAGGAGATATAATAGACTTCGGAAGTCTTCAAGACTTCCGAAGTCTATTAGCAAAGAGGCAGCGATGTTTGATCTTCCCAACGACGAAATCCTATCCTTATCCAAAGAGCATGTATTTTATACCTGGTCCGCCCAGGCAAAGGTCAACCCAATTGCGGTGCAACGTGCTCGTGGCGTTTATTTTTGGGATGTGAATGACAAACAATATCTTGATTTCAACTCGATGACCATGTGTGTCAATATCGGGCATGGGGATGAACGTGTGATCAAAGCCATGCAGGCTCAAGCCTCGGAACTTCCTTATGCCGCGCCGGGGATGACGACAAAAATCCGCGCGCTGGCGAGCAAAGCGGTTGCGGATGTAACCCCGCATCAAGCTCTGACGAAGGTGCTGTTCACGCTTGGCGGAGCGGATGCCAATGAGAACGCCATGAAACTCGCGCGTGGCTATACCGGCAGGCACAAAATTTTGACCCGCTATCGCTCCTATCATGGCGCGACCGCCGGGGCGATGGCCGCGACCGGCGACCCGCGCCGCGTCATTTGGGAACCGAACCTGATGACTGGCATCGTGCATTTTCTTGACCCATACCGTTACCGGTCAACTTTTCATCGAACGAATCCTGATATTCCCGAAATGGAGTTTGCGCGTGATTACGTGAACCATCTCGAAGAGATCATCCAATATGAGGGACCAGAAACTATTGCAGCGATATTAATGGAATCGGTGACAGGCACGAACGGTATCCTCATCCCGCCGGATGGATATATGCAGGGCGTGCGCGCCTTATGCGACAAATATGGCATTGTCATGATCGCCGATGAAGTGATGAGCGGATTTGGTCGTACCGGCAAATGGTTCGCGATCGAACATTGGGATGTTGTCCCCGATATGATCACAATGGCAAAAGGATTGACCTCCGCATATGCACCGCTTGGCGCTGTGGCAATGAAACCTGAGATCGCGGCGGCGTTCAATGACACGCCCTTTGAAAGCGGACTCACGTACACATCCCATCCCATCTCGCTCGCGGCGGCGGTGGCGAATATCAATGTGATGAGGGAGGATAAGCTCGTTGAGCACGCGGCAGACATGGGTCCGGTATTGAAGCGGATGTTGAACGACCTCGGCGAAGCGCATGCCTCAGTCGGTGAAGTCCGTTCGATCGGATTGTTTGGAATCCTGGAGTTGGTCAAAGACCGCAAGACAAAGGAACCCATGGCGCCGTGGAATGGATCGTCGCCTGAGATGACCGCGCTGAAAAAATATTGTTTGGATAACGGCTTGTTCCTGTATACGCATTGGCATACTGTCTTAATCATCCCGCCGTTGATTATTACCGAGGAGCAATTGAAAGAAGGATTTGATGTTTTAGATAAGGCGCTGGAAATTACGGATAAAGAGGTGAGGTAAAGATGATTGCGAAAATATGCAGTTTTCTCGCTTTTGGGATGTTATTGATGTTCTTTGTTGGTTGTGCTCCGGTTTATGTCTTGCCGACAGCTATCCCGACTCAATCACCAACCAGTACATCGGCCTTTGCGCCAACGACAACCCCATTTTCCACTCCAACATTGTTGCCTGCTACAAGCCAACCTCTAAATTTCTATTTCCCAGAAGTAGAGAAACGCTGTCCTGAGAATCGTGAAGTTTCTTTTGGCGAACTAGGAATAGAATCTGGTTTGAAAGTCATTCTCTCTGATATAAATCAAACCGGGCTATGGAGATTTTCTATTGAAAATCAAGTGCCAATTTTGATAAAGGCATTGCCTCTAGATACATGGACTGGCAGTTCTCTTAATCCAACTGGCGAGAATTTGGCGTTCATCGTAAGGAATCAAGATAACTCATCTTCAATTTGGTTGTTGTCTTTGATTTCAGGCGACCAAAGCGAGATTTTCAGTATCAATTATATGGAGGGAGCATATCCCTACATACGGTGGTTGTCAAATGATGAGTTGTTAGTAGGCGGAAGTTGCGCTGGTGCTGGGTGTCCTTTTCCGATAAAAGTATTGAATGTTACGAGAGGGGTTGAGATCGATGTTGAAGAGACTGATAGTGGTCCTTACGATAATTACCTTGGTTTTTTTGCAAACAATGGAGAATACTTAGCTTTGTACAGTTCCTATGCAGATGATGGTTATACCCAAATTCATGTTTATGATTATTCAGCTAGTCAAAAAGTTTGGGTCTTTCCATGGTTGGAAGATAAAATTTTTTTCTACCCTCTGATAGGGACTAATTTTGGTCTGTTTGGTTCAGACAATAATGTAGCTATGTTTGTTGAGCAGTCGTATGGTTTTGATGTTGGTGTTGTGGATGCAAACGTTGAAAAAATGACTCAAGCCTTGTCGTACGATTCAGTTATGAAAAGAGTTGTGACCGATGTCCAGTTCGGTGAATTGGATTACTCTTTTATTGATTTGAATCCATCGAATAGAGGCCTGATTGTGAATATGAGTTACACAGATTATTTCAATAGCACTGTAAATGATGATTTCACTACTGAGCCAAAATATGTTGAAGATGCATTGTTTGTTGTTGACTTGGAACATCCTGTAGTGGACGAACGGATAAGTGATCTCACTTTCATTGATTACTGTTTTATGACTACAGGATACTTTAATAGAGGCTTTTCTCCAGATGGTCGAATTGAAGTGTTTAGTTCTGACAATGAAATTGTGTTTTTGAATTTGGAAACGGGAAATTTCTCACGTATGTCCGGCTGGCTGTTTGTTGGTTGGTCAAAGAGATAAATGGATAATAAACCATCATTTGACCGTTCCGTATTTATCCCAATCTTCATCGGCTTTATTGCTGTTATGGGAATTTGCCTTGTATTGTTGGCAACCCGTCTCAGTGCTTCACGGGCAACCATTCAAAGTGGTGAAACAAACACACCTGTAAAATATCAATATATTGGAACCGAACCCGGCGTTGTGACTCTCCAGCCGCTGGAAACATTCACGCCTCTGCCATCTTTTACATTGCCTCCGCCCCTAATAATAGATATTGTTTCACCAACCTTCACTCCGCCTGTTGCCTTAACGTCGATTGGCCTGCCAAGATCAACAGCCACACCGACCTCCAACACCGCAACCGCCCAGCCGTTGGGCGCCACTTATGATGATGCAGATTTTAAGTTTAACTACACAGGTAACTGGATCCCAAGTAGTGTGGATGGCACATATCAGAACACATTGCATATCTCGAACACCATTGGCAATTCAGTACAGCTGAGTTTCGTTGGGCAAAAGATTCGCCTTGCTTTTCAGGCGGGTCCCAGCCTTGGGACAATTGCAATCAGACTGGATAGCGTGGATTTTACACTTGACCAATCTGCCCCAGAGTCAATAACCAGCGAGTGGGAATCTCCAGTGCTTGTTTTGTCATCGCATTCGGTTACCATCACTCACATTAGCGGCGGTTCCATTAATATCGATTCGATCACGGTTGTTGATCTATCCACTCCAACACCTACAATAACAGTTACCCCATAATTGATTCTATATTGGCGCGCCCAAAATATTCCCGGTATGCGGCGGTCTCCTCCAGGATTCCTTTGACTGCTATGTACAATTCCTTTTGGACGTATTGATTCGTCTCGCCCTTCCCTGCGGATAAAAGCACCGCTTCCCCCTCACCCGAAATTGATACGTGACCCCCGGCCGCCAGCCACTCCAAACCGATTCGGATCACGCTCTCGCGTTGCGCGGTTGCGACAGCCATTTCCTTGACCGAAACTTTTCCGCCTTTGTTGTTGATTGCATATTTTGCCATGCCTGCGAGTTGTGCAAGGAACACATCAGCCTTTTGCGGATTTGGCGATACACCAAATATATGAATCTTCCTAGGCTTCACAATTTCAATTGCGGCATGCAGGTCAGCAGGCGATGGGGGAGTCGTATATATAACAAGTTCATCCGCCTGAATTAACTCAAATCGATTCTTTCCCTTTGATTTATCAACCCCTTCCGCCCAAACCAGAGTTTCAACGTTCAAACGTTCAAACGTTGAAACTTTCGAACGCAAATCCTGAATCTCGATTTTCGATGGTCGAATCTCAACCGGCTTTTCATCAACAGCCCTGAATTCCTCAAACTGCAATGTGACCTGCTTCTGCCCGCGAAACGTGGATGCTCGCAGGGAATACGCGATATCGAATTTGCCATCGCTTTCCGGGAGATTCTCTCCTGCGCCACCCCACCAGAGAATGTTTTGAGTATTTTCACTTTCATCTGCAACTGTCAACCGCAGATGTTCCTTGGCCTTGCCAATTGTTGAGATGGATTTCATCTGCACGCCGCGTGTAGCCAGCGTCAATGCAGGATTCCCTGCACCGAATGGCGCGAGTGTTTCCAAAGCATCTGCGAGTTTGATATCGAGTTCATTCAATTCCAGCCACGCATCAATTTGCAAAGTCGGTTCTGCGCGGACGATCTCGCCGAGTTGTTTCTCGATTGCCTTGCCGAGTCCCTTGCGAAAGGATGTCAGATTATCTTTCTGTAACGACAACCCGGCCGCCATTGGATGACCGCCGAAGTTGAGCAGGAGATGCTTATTTGCTGAGATGGCTTCCGTAATGTGTAATCCCTCTACAGAACGTGCCGAGCCACGTAAGATGCCATCTTCAGATTCGGTGAGCAGCAAGGCGGGTTTGCGATAACGGTCAACGAGTCTGTTTGCCACGATACCCACCACACCACCTGGCCAGTTGGGATGCGACAACACAATTGCAGGTTCGGTGAGCAATTCCGGATGTTCACGCAGTTGCGCCTCCGCCGCTTCGTAGACTTGACTTGTCAACATTCTGCGTTGTGCATTGAGTCCTTCAATTTGCGCAGCGAGTACACGTGCGCGCGCCGGGTCATTGGTAAGCAGTAATTCCACCGCGGGATTTGCATCGCTTAAACGACCAAGCGCATTTAAGCGCGGCGCAAACGTAAAGCCGATGGTTTCTTCGGTCAGCGATTCAAGATTTGTGCTGGAGAGTTCTGCTATTACTTTCAAGCCAAGTCGTTTTGTGTTGCGTAAGGCTTGAATCCCTTTTTGTGCGAGTGAACGCGTCTCGCCCTTGAGTAAGGCAACATCGGCAATGAGACCGAGGGCGACGAGATCCAAAAGATTTACGATTTCGGATTTACGATTTTCGATTAACAGTGCTTCGGCGAGTTTGTATGCGACCCCAACGCCTGCCAGATTTTTCAATTGATGATCTTCGGACAACAACTTTGGATTGATAATCGCTTTTGCATTTGGAAGAGTCTCACCCAGATCATGATGGTCGGTGATGACAACATCCACGCCGCGCGAGTTGACGTAATCGATCGCTTCATGTGCGGTGATGCCTGTGTCGCAAGTGACGATTAATTTTGCGCCATTATCAATAATGGGCTTGAGACTCTCGATATGAACGCCATGACTCTCTTTACCGCGGATTGGGATGTAATAGATGACATTCGCGCTGAGCATCTGTAAAGTTTGTACCAGCAATGCAGTAGATGTTTGACCGTCCACATCAAAGTCACCCCAGACACAGATCATGTCGTTGTTGCGAATAGCCGCTTTGATGATCTCCACGGCGGGTTCGATATTTGGAAATGGCGTTGAGGGGATTTCGTCGGGACGCAGAAAGGCGCGGGCGGAGTCGGGAGTCAGAACCCCGCGGCGGATGAGAGTCTGCGCGACGAGGGGATGCAAGCCCAAGGCTGAGAAAGAAGCGGGGATGTTTACAGGATGAGGGTCAAGCCAGCGAGTCATTTAATAAGTATCATGTGTGAGGTGTCAGGTGTCAAGTTTGCCGTATAATTTCTCGTATGGTTGATATTGGTTATTCAGGTACCCCGCTTGCAAAAAAACTTGGGATTAAATCCCCGTTGAAATTGTTGACAGTTAACGCTCCGCAGGAATATGTGTCGTGGTTGGGAGAATTACCCGAAGGCGTGACACTGGTAACGAAAACAAAGAAGCCCATTGAAGCCGCGCATGTGTTCACGACCGAAAGTGCATTCCTGAATGCAGTACTTTCCAAATTGCGAAACGAATTAAAGCAGGATGGCTTTGTGTGGGTCTCGTGGCCCAAGAAGGCCTCGAAAGTTCCAACAGATATTACGGAGGACACAATCCGCGAGATCGCGCTGCCGCTTGGGTTTGTGGATATTAAAGTTTGCGCGGTCAGTGACATTTGGTCAGGGTTGAAGTTGGTAATACGAAAATCTGAACGGAAATAAGTTATTCCTTTTTCCCAAACCCTGCTTCACGCGCACGCACGATGGCCTGGGCGCGGTCTGCCACTTGCAGTTTCGTGAGGATGCTCGAGACATAATTTTGCACGGTCTTGATGCTCAATGAAAGTTTGTTGGCAATCGTGTTGTTGTTATCCCCTTTGGCGATCAAGTCCAAAATCTCAAGTTCGCGCTCGGTCAACTCGGCAAATTCACCGGGTTGATTTTTTTTGTTGGATGAGTGGCTGGCGGGTGTCGCGGTGAAGTATTGAATCATGCGTTGGGCGATGGCGGGACTGAAGATCGCTTCGCCTCTTTCCACGGCGACGATTGCCCGCACCAATTCATCCTTATCCGCGTCTTTGAGCAGATAGCCGCGTGCGCCCGCGCGCATTGCCGCGAAGACGGAGTCATCGTCATCGAACATGGTGATGACCAGCACGCCAATGTCTGGATTGGATTCATGGATGTGTCGGGTCGCATCAATACCATTCATCCCCGGCATTTTCAAATCCATGAGGATGACTTGCGGCTGCAAAGTAGAGGCTTGCACGATGACTTCATCGCCATTGCTGGCTTCGCCGATGACGGCGATTTCCGGGGCATTGCTCAATAATGCGCGCACGCCTTCACGATAGAAGACGTGGTCATCTGCGATGAGAACTTGGATTGACATGATAAACCTCTTATTTATGTCGTTGCGAGGAGTTCTTTCCCGAAGCAATCTCCTCATTACAAGAGGAAACTCCCCACGTACAGGAGATTGCTTCGACAAAAAAATGCCGTCTCGCAATGACATGCTGTTATGAAAGCTGCGACATACTCGCGTTTGCTATCGGCAGTTTTGCTTTAACAAGCGCGCCGCCTGCCGGATTATTTTCAACAACACATTCGCCGCCGAGTTCGCTGGCGCGCTCTCTCATTGATGTCAGCCCAACGCCGGAGCGTTTATTGGGTGATAAGCCTTTGCCATTATCGGAGACTTCGAGCAGGAGTGAGTTATCTTCCAGTTTTAATTTGATGTGACATGCGCTGGCTTCCGCGTATTGAATGATGTTCGTAAACGCCTCCAACACAATGCGATATGCGGCGACTTCCACTGCGGCCGGTAATGATGGCATGGGTTCGGTCGTGTCAAAAGAGATTTGCAAACCGTTGGGTCCTGTATATGGCGCGACATGTTCACGAATGGCGGAGACCAATCCGAATTCGTCCAGCACAGGCGGGCGGAGCGCGTACACTAAACGCCGAATCTCTGCGACGGTGCCTTTGACCTGTCCTTTGAGTTCCTTGAGCAATTGCACACTTTTTTCTGGATCGCTATTGACCAGATCAGATGCAGTGTCCAGACGTTGGGAGAGGCTGGCTAATGTGGGACCGACTCCATCGTGCAAGTCGCGGCGCAGGCGGCGGCGTTCCTCTTCCTGTGCGGTGACGAGTCGCTCACGGGATTTTTGCAGGTCATTGTTCAAGTGCACGGTGTAGGCGGCAACTCCCGCTTGTTGGGCGATGATGTTGATGAGTTTCATATCCGCCGTGGAGAAGGAATCGCCAGGTGCGCGCGGGGCGAGAGTCAATTCACCGACGCGTTCGGTCTGATAGGTGAGGGGGAGATGAATTAATTCGGAGAGAGGCAGGCTGCGGGTCGATTCGAAGCGTGGCGCGTGCGCGTCATCCAATAAAGAGATGGCAGCGTACGGAAGTCGCAGAATCTGCGCGAGGGTTTCGACAATGGTCTGCAAAACGGAATCAGGCGCGAGGGCAGAGTCGAGGCGCTGGCTGAGTCGCAGGAGGGCAGTCGCAGGGTCGTCGCGTTCGCCGTACATGAATCGATTCACGGCGCGCTGTAATCGTTGGCGCAACGGTTCGAAGAGGATGGCAACAACCCCTGTCGCGATGAACGAAATCACAATGTTAGTTTCGTTGCTGCGAAAATAAAATGCGAAGGTGCCAACTGTAAGAGCATAAAAAAGAATCGTGAGAAAACTCAGCGCGCCATAAACGAGGGTGCGGTTGATGATGGGGTTGATATCCCACAGGCGAAAACGAATTACGGCGATGCTGATGGAAATAGGCATGAGCAATGTGGAAAATGTAGCTGCGATGACCAGCCCCAATGAAATAAGCACGTCGCTTCCCAGAGGATCGGAAACTAAAAGGCTCAATAAACTTGATACGAGAAAACCTCCCATACCAATTGCCACGCCATAAATAACCCATTTGGTTTGTTGCCGCTCGATGGCATTGGATACATGGAGGTATCGGTATATTTGTGCCGCGGGGCCACTCGAGAGGCCGATAAAGAGTAGCAGGTGATATATCACGGGAATATGTTGCAGGTTCAGGGGAGAGTCGGGGAAGTAGTAACGCGGGAGTTGAAATAGGAACCAGCCAACGAGGATTGCCGCTGTCCAGCGCGGCGTAAAGCGACCATTGGGAAAGACAAAGAAGAAGGCGTGGATGGCGATGCTCCCTATCAACTCGATGGTTTTGGTAAGCCAATCGAGTTCTGGATAGGCAGAAGCAATACCGCTAATCGCGCCTGTAAATGTCGCCGTTCCGAATGTGACCAGCATGATGGTGACGAAGATCGTCAATATCTCATTAGGCTTGCGGACAAAAATAACAACCGCGCAAATCGTGTAGGTGACGGCCATAAGTATATCGAGAGCGATGGTAATGGTCACAAGGGAATTTGCAGACATCCCAATATCGTTCAACGCCTGTTCGCCCGCCAGCATCAATTGCTCCGGCGGACAGGGTTCTGTTTTGCAGACAATGCTCCATTGTTCGTAATTGATTGGGATGCTTACGATAAATAACCCGACGGTTAGGCAGATGATGACGACTTGAGCGACCCGGGCGAGGGTCAACCAGTGGGATTGAGGAGAGGCGGATGGAATTGAAGAATTCATGCTTGTTGGCAAGCATACCGCGTTCCATTCCCAGTGTCACGGGAGCGCGTTCACATTGCCCTGGGAAATTTTCCCAGCGCAATTTCCTTTACATTTAGTGAGCGTATCCTCATGACAACGGGAAGGGCGAGTCGTATCCTGTGGCTATCAATTTACAACCAAGAGGAGACT
>Ga0180069_1000102_pt1 | contig 18265 bp, 14 predicted proteins | sample EasRivERM_16_10D_2_FD_121793 | JGI IMG/M metagenome (GOLD analysis project Ga0180069, IMG submission 121793) | Soil microbial communities from meander-bound floodplain in the East River, Colorado, USA - East River metaG ERMLT231B'_16_10D | ecosystem: Environmental > Terrestrial > Soil >...
ATCAGCATCATAGACCCGGTAGTTGGACCGGTCAACAAACTGACCAAGCAGCACAACCGGATGTGCCCGATCTGTGGGTTGGGATGCCCTGGTCATTTTCGCCAACAGGCGTTGACCATCCGGACTCCAAATTACCTTGTGGAAAAAATAACCCTCTCCATCATCCCCGGCACGAAGCGCCTCGGGCTGGAAATCGCCCTGCTCAAGATCGAAGACATCCACCACGTTCCCATTGTAGAATATGTTTTTGTCTAGCGGAAGTTTACCTGTAGCATCCTGATTCGTAATTTCAGTGCCCTTTTTCTCATCATCAGCCAACTTCTCTTCAAGGACAAGGCGAACTAAAGCCAGCTTGCTGCCATCGGCAGTCCAGGAAATGGATAGAGGCGTGGTGCCATTATAGGTCAACAGTTTTTCGGTTGTCCCGCTTGCCAGGTCCATTACGTTCAGTTCTATCCTGCTTTTTGACTGTGATTCGATCAAGAGGCGCGAGCCATTCGGCGCCAGGCTGAGCGGACGACCTGCAATTTCCAGGGCTTTGGTCTGTATCTCACCGGTCTCGCGCTGGAGTGTGACCAGTACGGGGTCTCCGTTCGAGTTGTTGGAAAGATAGACCGCGGTGTCGTTATCTGACCAGGCGATATCACCCTGTGGAAATAGCTCGAGGAATTTCGAGTCGATCGGTTCCAATTCGCCGGTCTGAATATCCATCCACGAAGCCTGCTTCGAAGCTGGTTCGCCGTTCTCGGAAACCTCATCAGTCCCAGATGCCACAATGACCGTCGAATCATCCGGGCTGATCCGGCCCATGAGGAAGACACCGGTTGTGTTCTGCAAAGTGCGCAGCTTTTCCATTTCCGCAGGCTCCAGAATGTCATCAGGGGGCCGCGATGGATTGATGGTTGTAACGCCGGACAGGTTTTGAATCACCCAAAGTGCCACTGCCGACCCGACAGCCAGGATCAACACGCCGACCAGGATCTTTGATTTCAACATTGGAATCTCCTCTTTCATCCTTTCGAATGGACAATGACGAGTCTAGGCGGGAAAAGGTTCCATAGCTGCTAGAAAACAAGTACGAGGGCATGTCCAAGAAACTGGGCAAGTTGAATATGGTCATTTTATTAAGACCATTTTAGGGATGGCACCATTGCTCATGCCAGATGTTCCCCGGAGGACAATAGATCAATAATATGCATGGCACGGATTTTGGAACCTGCCTTATGCAATCCGCCTGCGACGTTCATCAAACAACCGGGCTCACAGGTCACAACAGTATCTGCGCCACTGGCAATAATGTTCTTGACCTTATTCTCCATCATGGACCGGCTGACTTCAGGATAAGTCACCGTGAATGCGCCGCCGAATCCACAACAGGTTTCTTCTTCGTTCAACTGAATGAGTTCCAAATCTTTGACATTGTTCAGCAAAGTCTTTGCTTCAGTCTTGAGTCCCATCTCGCGCAAATAGTGACAGGAGGCATGATATGTTACTTTATGTGGATACATGGCGCCCACATCCGTGATCTTGAGCACATTGACCAGATATTCCGTGAATTCAAATGTGCGTGAAGCGATATCCACAGCCATTGCATGTTCGGGAGTCCCATCTTTGAACAATGATGGATAATGATGTTTAACCATGCTGACACATGAACCCGACGGTCCGATGATCGGCGCATCACTCTTTGCAAAAGCGCGCATGAAGTTCAACGCGACAGGGCGTGTTTTATCTTCGAAGCCGTTGTTGAACAGCGGTTGTCCGCAACAGGTTTGTTCGGGAGGAAAGGTTAATTCCACATCCAAACGCTCCAGCAGGTGAGTCATATTCTGGAGCGTGGTTGTGTAGAACTGATCACCGAGGCAGGTGATGAATAATTGGGCTTTGGGCATAATGATTCTCTCTCCTACACCATCCGATTCGTACACTTTCCCAACCCCTCAACTTCCACTGTTACCTCATCCCCCGGCTTCAACCAATTCTTCTCCTTCATGCCCATCACCACCCCTTCCGGCGTCCCCGTTGAGATCACATCGCCAGGCTTGAGCGTCATGTACTGACTGATGTAGCTGATACTCTCCGCCACGCTGAAAATCATATCGGAAGTGTTGGAGTTCTGGCGCAGTTCTCCATTGACCCAGCAATAAAGTCCCAAATTTTGCGGATCTCGCACTTCGTCGGCAGTTACCAGATATGGAGCGGTGGGAAAAAATTTGTCGAGGGTTTTGCCAAGCAACCATTGGGACGTGCGAAATTGCAAATCGCGCACGCTCATGTCGTTGGTTGTGAAATAACCAAAAACGTATTTCAGCGCATCCTCGACACTGACATACCGCGCTTGCTTTCCGATCACCACCCCTAACTCAACCTCATAGTCATATTGGATAGCATTGCCTGGCAAGGGAATTGGCTCTCCGGTTGCCGCCAGTGTATTGTTGAACTTTGAAAACAGCACGGGCGAATCCGGCACTGCCATTCCTGTTTCCCGGGCGTGACGTTTGTAATTCAACCCGATACAGATAAGTTTTTCCGGATTCCCCACACAGGGACCAGGTTGCAGATCCTGTTCATTCAAAAACCAGCCAGCTACAGGCTGTTCTGCCAAACCCCGCAAAGCCTTCATCGCCTCCGCCCCGCCGCGGATCACCGCGTCCATCGTGAGCGGAATCCCTGCATGGCCATCGGAAGCCAGAGCGACATCGATCACACCCGCTTCCGTGTGAATGCCCAATTGCAAAATGTTGTTACGGTGAAAAGTCAAAAGTCTCATTGAATCATCCTTGGATCTGTATGCAGATTCTTTTCGTCGCTGAAATATTTGGGATTTGCGTCCCTCAAATTATCTTGCGCTCTCATTGGGTGCAAGCCAGATTTTAGATATGGGGGCTCCATGCAAAAGTTGTTCGAAACAGGCTGTGCCGTTTTCCAAGGGTTCAATTTGTGTCCAAGCATCCTCAAGCTTGATGCGCTTTTGAGCAAGCGCCTGGAGAGCGTTGTCAAAATCAATTGGCGTATATGCGAACGATCCATAGGTGGTAATTTCCCGGCGGATGAAATCGTTCACGGGCAGGGATGTATCCGACTCATGAAGTCCGATCCAGACAATGCGCCCGCCTGATCGTACGACACGAGCACAGCCCTGCCGTGTCGCGGAGGCGCCAACTGCATCCACCACAATATCCACCTGTTGAGATGCGAGCGACTCGAATGTCCCCGGAACCGCCTCCAGTTTCTCCGCCATCGCCAGGCGCTCCGCATTTAAGTCGATGCAAAATACCTCACGTATGCCTCGATCTACCAGTGCCTGAATGACCATGAGTCCGATTGGACCGGCGCCAACCACGAGACCCTGTTCGTCAGGTGCTGGTGCGGCGAGCGCTGCCGCATGAATCGCGCACGCAGCAGGTTCAGCCAATGCAGCTGTAGCGAGCGACAGTTCAGACGGAATCACGAATAGAGCATCGGCGCGTATCGCTACATATTCTGCATTGCATCCTGGTAAGTGCGCGCCCAACAGTTTACGCTTTGGACACAAATGTTGTTTCCCGCTCAAGCAGTAGCGACACTGCCTGCAACTCACGAGTGGATTTGCCGTGACCGCTGCTCCCTCTTTCAATTCAGGGCGATGGACAGCACTGCCTATCGCTTCGATATATCCGCTGAATTCATGACCCATAATCAAGGGTGGCTTACGAAGGGAGTTTTTTCCTTCGAAGCCGCTTAACTCTGAACCACAAATGCCAGAATAAGCGACTCGGATCAGCGCTTCGTCCGGCTGAAGTACGGGAATCGGTACCTGGCGAATGTTCATTTGCAGCGGCGCTTCGTAAACAAGGGCGGACATGGTTGAATTCATAAAAACTCCGTTGCTTAGTGCGCGAACATGATGCTCATACCGCCATCGATCACGAGTTCGGCTCCCGTGATAAAGCTCGCCTCTTCGCTCGCGACAAATGCTACAAAGTTCGCAATTTCCTCAGGCGTACCGATGCGCCGGAGAGGCTGGAAACTCAACACACGCTCTTCCGCAGCTTTGGGATCAGCTTGCTGATCAAACCAACCCTGCACCATTGCCGTTCTCACCCACCCGGGACAAATTGCGTTGACGCGAATGTTGTAAGGGGCGTAGTCGAGTGCCAGGTTTCTTGTTAAGCCTACAATAGCAGACTTTGCAGCAGCATACGGGAAATGTTTTGGGGCAGTGATCCGTGCATGGACACTGGCAATATTGATAATTGAGCCAGCTTTTGCATTGATCATCGAAGGAAGGATGTACTTACAGCATAGCCAGGCCCCTTTTACATCAACGTTCATCGCGTTATCCCAATCCGCTTCCGACATCGTAGTGGCGTCATAGTTAAAATTTTTGCCGGCGTTATTGACGAGAATATCGACGCGCCCAAAACGCTCCATTACGCGGCTGACTGCGGTTTGAACATCAGCCTCACGGGTTATATCCGTCTGGATGGCGAGGGCTTGAAAATCCTGCTTGAGCAGTTCTTCTGCCACGCTTTGTGCACTCTCAAAATCAATTTCGGCGAGCGCAACCAGCGCACCTTCGTGCGCCATCTTGTGCGCGATAGCCCGCCCAATCCCGCGACCAGCTCCCGTAATCAATGCAACTTTGTTTTCCAAACGAGCGCTCATGTGTAGTTACTCCTGCCATAATATGGAAAGGATGCAGAGTGTTGAGATTGTGGACTTCGTGCCACTTCGCCACGGTGAACGAAAGTCGAACCGTCTCTACAAGCCTTTATGTTTAATATTTTACTATCGCAGGAACGCTTCGTGCAGACCGCCATCCACGCTGATGATCTGACCCGTAGTCTTGCTGAATTTACTGCTGCTTAATAAATAGGCAACTTCAGCCTGATCTGCCAATGTGATCGGGGATTTCGTCAATGTTCGTTGGGCGTAAAACAAAGCTAACTTCTCGCGTAATGACTCGGTGGTTTCGCTTTCATCAAAATTAATTTTATACTTTGCCAGGGAACTGATCACGCGATCACGCGGGAACATATTACTTCCTTCCACTACGGTTGCAGGCGCCAACCCATTTACACGCACTAGCGGAGACAGTTCAATCGCCAGCTCACGGACCATATGATTGGCAGCGGCTTTGCTCGTGTCATACGCAACTGAGCCCTGCTTGGCAACCGCACCGTTTGCGCTGGTGGTGATCACTAGGCTGGTCTTCAATCCCTGTGCCTGCCAAATTAATTTCGCTTCATCCGCAACCAGATAAGGACCGGTCACATTGATCGCATATGTGAGCGCCCATTTTTCATCGGGCATATAGCCATTCTTATCAGGCGAGACAAAAATTCCAGCGGTGATGATAATGTTGTCCACGCCGCCGTATGCCAGCACAACCTGCTCAAGCATGGACTTGATACTTTCACGCTTCGTGATATCCACGCCCAACCCAATGGCAGGACCACAACCTGAGATGCCTGTGCCTGCCACGCCAATTCCCAATCCATACGTTTTAATTAATTCATCAGCGGTTTCCTTCGCAGTTTCCTCTGACAAATCTGCGCAAACGACATGTGCGCCTTCTTTTGCAATTCGATGAGCAGTCGCTTTTCCGATTCCACTTCCCGCACCGATGACCACAACGGCATTCCGTGCCATTTCTTTTTCGGGCGGCATGCGCTTCAACTTCGCTTCCTCCAACAGCCAGTATTCAATATCAAACGCCTCCTGACGCGGCAAGCCTTGATATTCACTGATCGCTTCGGATGATCGCATCACTTCGATCGCCAACGAATAAAACTCAGCAGTTACACGACTCTCGCTTTTATTCTTACCCCATGCAATTAATCCCAATCCTGGTATCAGGACCACAGTCGGATTCGGATCGCGCATGGCGGGCGAATTCGGATGCTTACAGGCTTCATAATAGGAAACGTAATCGCTTCGATACTTGACCAAACCTGCTTCCAGTTTCTCAAGCAGACTCTCCACTGATTCCTTTTGCGGATTCCAATCCACATACAGCGGCTTGATCTTCGTCCGCAAGAAATGATCGGGGCAGGATGTGCCAATTTCTGCCAGACGTGGAGCGTCCACACTGTTAACAAATTGAAGCACATTTTCCGTCACCTGGATCGTGCCGATAAATCGATTTGTCTGCGATACCTTACCGCGCAATACGGGCAATAACTTGATAAGAATTTCGTTACGTGTCTTTTCATCCAATGATTGATACTTCTGTCCGCCAAAAGTTTTCTCGCCCTTATTATGCTGTTCGATATACAGGGCAGCTCTTTCAATGAGGGACAGGGTTAATTCATAGCAAGCCTTGTCATCATCAGCCCAATTGATGAGTCCGTGCTGTCCCATGATCAACCCTTTGAGGTTGGGATTCTTCTTCAACTCATCCCTCATCACCAAGCCCAGATCAAAGCCAGGGCGCTGCCATGGGACCCAGCCCACCTCCCCGCCAAACACCTCCTGCGTGAGACCTTCCTGGTCCTTGCTGGCAGCGATCGCAATCGCAGAGATAGGATGCATATGATCCACGTGACGGTATGGGATCAGACCATGGAGTGGCGTGTCAATTGAACCCGTTGCGGGATTCAACCCAAAAGTCGCATGGCGATACATATCCACCATTGAATCTTCGATCTCGGTCTTCACACCTTTGACATCGGCTTTGTCATAAATACTTTCCAATGACAGGAATTTATCCATGTAAAGCGAAGCAAAATTCGCACGTGTGGAAGTACGCAGATCCCCACCCGAACCCTTGACCCAAAGCACATCCACTTCCTCCCCGCTTAATGGATCGGTCATCTTTATTTTGGAGGAGGTATTGCCTCCGCCTGTATTCGTAATGCGCTGGTCGGCGCCGAGGATATTACTGCGATAGCGCAAGCGCTCAACTGCATCCAGTTGATTTGCTACCGAGTCATCCCACAAATAATTGACATGTTGAAAATCTGTTGATTGCATTTACTTATGCTCCACGTAAAAATTTTGCTTTTCATTGGTTATGTCGTTGCGAGGGCGCCCTTGTTCTTTTCCCGAAGCAATCACCATGTTATACGGAGATTGCTTCGTCGGGAAGTACACCCTCCTCGCAACGACATCTAACTTCTATTTGCCAGTTCTTTCTTTTCATAATCCTTGATTACATTCATAAAATCCATGCCAACTGGCACATTTTTCTTCAAACAATAGGCATCCCAAACCGCGCTAAACGGCATGGATTTCAATTCCTCCTGCAATGCCAAACGGCTGGAGAAGTCACCTTCGAGTTCAAACTTCCTAAGCATTTCTTGCGGTTCAAGCAATGCCACCAGCAATGCACGTAAGGTGTTGCGCGCCCCAATTGTCCATGCGGCAACGCGGTTGATACTGGCATCGAAATAATCCAAGCCGATGTGAATCCGCTCGAGCGCATCGTTGCGGACGATTTCATTGGCGATGGCTTGTGTATCATCATTGAAGGTAACGACGTGGTCGCTGTCCCAACGCACGCTGCGGCTGACGTGTAATAAGAGTTGTTCGTGATAGATCAATAAGGAGGAAATCTTATCGGAGATCGTCTCCGTGGGGTGGAAGTGACCTGAATCCAAGGTAAGCAATATTTTGCGGGTGAGCGCATAAGCTGAATAAAACTCCATGGATCCGACCACATAGGCTTCTGAGCCAAGACCAAAAAGTTTTGGTTCCACGGCGTCAAGGTTATAACGCGGATCAATTTTTTCAGCGAGGATGATGTCCAGGGATTCGAGTAGCAGGCGTCGGGGTGATTGGCGATCCGCAGGCGTGTCTTTATATCCATCTGGAATCCAGATATTTGTCACAGCGGAGCTTCGCAACTCCTTTCCAAAATATTCGCCGATCTTGCGGCTGGCAATACAATGCTCAACCCAAAATTGGCGGATGTCTTCATCGCGATGAGCGAGTGTGAATCCATCCGCAGATTTGGGATGCGAAAAGCATGTCGGGTTGAAATCAATACCGTGATTATTTTCCTTCGCCCAATCCTTCCATGCGGAGAAGTGTCGCGGCTCGATTTTATTACGCTCAACTTTTTTATCTGCTTCCAGATAAATGGCGTGAAGATTTAAGCGATGCGAACCAGGCAACAATTTATAAACCACATCCAGGTCACTGCGCAGCTCATCCGCATTGCGCGCCTTACCCGGATAGTTTCCGGTCGCTGCAATGCCGCCGCTCAGTTCACCGCCGGGATTCTCGAAGCCGCCTACATCATCGCCCTGCCAGCAATGCAAACTGATCGAGATCTTTTCGAGGATAGCAAGCGCCTGTTCAGTATCCACGCCCAGCACGGCATATTGTTCTTTGGCGAGTTCATACGCTGATTGAATCTTTGATGCGGATTGAGTCATAATAGCCTCTAGAAAATATTTTGTTGAATATTGAACGCACTGCAAATGGCGCGGATCTCCTCCGCGCTTAAACCTTCGCCAATTTCACCAACACCCAGATTGAGATATTCATATTTTGCGGCAGTCTCGGCATATTCCACGCGGTCAGCGGCGCGTTTGACAGAAACATCCGAGCGCGCCATCACGCCATGCTTTGACCAAATAACAACGCGATGCGTACGCAGTGATTCGACATTACCCGCCATCAATTCAGGTGAGCCCGGCAGGCGGAAGGGAATAAAGCCAATGCCCTCGGGCAAATTAACAATGGTCTCTGGCTGCCAGCGCAGGAGATGTGTGTTCAGATATCCCTCATCCTGATAACGCGGAATATGACTCAGATACGTCAGGTGCATGGGTTGGGCGTGAATGATGGCGTGAAAGTTTGTGCCGCTTGCAAGCATCTGGTCATAATGCACAGCCAGATGCGAATTGAATTCACTAGTCACACGTTCGAAACGACGATGATAGGAAGTATATACTTTTCCAGTTCGCCCACCTTCATCAACCCGGATGCAGGCAATATTTGCAGTCGGGTCATCAATGATCTCGCGCAGGCGCCGCCCGGAACCACTGACCAGAAAAGTTGCACCCGCCAACTCTGGAACCGCCTGAGGCAATTCGATTTCATTCATCACCGGAAAACGCGTGCGCAGTTCAACCGCCCAACGCAGGCACACCGAAATATTTCCCGCCGCGCCTTCACTGGCTTCGATCTCAGCCAGATGCAACCCCGCCTCCCCCATCATTTCCAAAAGATCATCCAATTCAGGATAAGGTTCCTGCAACATTATTTCATCACTTTCTGTAAACGGGCATACGCTTCATCCCAATCCGCTTTACGATTCGGTTCATAGATTTCAGGTTCGAACGAAGCGCGCACAACTTCACGCGCGTCAACAAGAGAACCCAAATGTTTCATTCCAATTGACTGCATCAGAATATTACCAATGGCGGTCGCTTCAACAGGTCCCGCCACCACAGTGCGCCCGGTCGAGTCGGCGGCGAATTGATTTAGCAATTTATTCTTCGTCCCGCCACCGATGATGTGGAGCGGGTCAAAACGCTTGCCGGTTAATTCTTCCAACCGTTCCAGTACCAGGCGATATTTCAACGCAATGCTTTCCAACACAACACGCACGATTTGACCTTTCGTTTGCGGCACGCGTTGATTCGTATCTGCACAAAATTTCTGGATGCGGTAGGGCATATCACCTGGATGGATAAACTCACCAACATCAGGATCGACCACCGACATGAACGCCTCAGACTCAGCCGCAAGCTGGGTCAATGCGTCGAAAGACATTTCCTCACCCTGACGCATCCACTCACGACGACATTCCTGTACCAACCATAATCCCATAATGTTCTTGGATAATCGCCATGTGCCGAATACGCCGCCTTCATTGGTAAAGTTATATTCCAATGCCTTTGCACTCAAAGATGGCTCATGAACTTCCGCACCCATAATGGACCAGGTCCCTGAACTAAGCCAGGCAAAATCCTGGTTCTTAGCTGGGACGGCAACAACTGCTGAACCCGTATCATGACATGCGGGGAGAATAATTGGAACCGCGCCCGCACCTGTCTCTTCCGCGAGGCTAGGGAGGAGAGTCCCTATCCGTGTACCAGGATCAGTTACCGGCTTGAAAAGATGCGCGGGAATTTCCATTGCATCCAGCACCGGAGTCGCCCAATCCCGTTTGCGCGGATCAAAACATTGAGTCGTCGTCGCGTTGGTAAATTCGTTGGTGAGCTCGCCGCTCAACCAGTAATTGAATAGATCAGGAATGGTGACAAAAGTCTTCGCAACATCAAACAACGGCGATCTTTGAATCGACATCGCCAGCAATTGATACAGAGTATTGATCTGCATGAATTGGATGCCTGTGTTGGAAAAGATTTCCGCACGCGGCAGGCGCTTGAAGGCTTCATCAATCATGCCATCCGTGCGCGCATCACGATAATGAAAGGGATTGGATAATAACGAATTATTTTTATCAAGCAATGCAAAATCGATCGCCCAGGTATCAAGCCCAATGCTCTCAATTTCTTTTGACCTACCTATGCCTTCCTTAATATCAGACCACAAACGTAACACATCCCAGTGCAAGCCGTCATTCAATCGCACGGGTCCATTGGCGAAACGATGGGTTTCAGTGAGCGTGAGTTGTTTGTCGTCGAGCGAGCCAACGATGGTACGTCCGCTTTCCGCGCCGAGGTCAATGGCAAGATAATTGCGTGCTTGAGTCATATTCAGTCCAGATGAAAATATTCTTCCAGTTCAATAAAAGTTTCGTCGGGACGGGCATTGGCATCCACAAATGGGGACATAAATTCCTGCCAGCGCGTATTGATTTCCTTTGCAGCCATTTTCGCCTGTGCAACCGCGAGGCTTTCTTCCGTTTCAAAATAGCCAAAGATCAAACCATCTGTACGCATGAATAATGAATAATTATGCCAGCCAGTTTCGCGCAGGGCATCCAGCATTTCAGGCCAGACACTTTTATGATGTTCCTTGTATTCGGGGAGACGGTCTGGTCTGACTTTGAATTGAAAACCAACACGGTTCATTGCATTACATCCTCACCATGTCTTTGCGAGGAGGGCACTTGCTCTTCCCGACGAAGCAATCCCGTGTCAGTAGGAGACTGCTTCGGCAAGACCAAGAACGCCTCGCAGCGACATCTCTTAATCGAATTGTCACTTCGGCAAGCAGCAATTCGATTACCGACTACCGAAGTGACATGGTTAGTTCCTACTTACTTCACAAAGATTCGATCTTACCAGTCAAAGTTGTCAATGTTCTCGGCGTTGTAAACGAAGGGCTCGCCATAAAGCACGTTGAGTCCAAGGTCGGGATCATTTCCGATCGTGTACTCACCGAGGCGGCCAGCGCTGAAGGTTTCGCCTTCCTTGCCTTCGATCTCGCCTGTGGCAAGTGCGTGCAGGGCATACACTGAAAGGTAACCAAGGTCCAACGGATTCCACAAGGCAAATTGCGGAGCCGCGCCGCTCTTGACATACTCGCGCATCTGATTCGGCGTGCCCAAGCCAGTGACAAATACCTTGCCGATCAAACCTGCATCGGTAACAGCACGAGCCGAAGCGGCAATACCAACCGTGGTCGGGGCAATGATGACCTTGAGGTCAGGATACTTCGTAAACAAGGCTTGCGCTTCATTGTAGCTCTTGGTGTCATCATCGTCACCATAAACCACTTCAACCAATTCCAGGCTTGCATATTCGGGCTTGGCAAGTTCTTCCTTCATCACATCGATCCAGGCGTTCTGATTCGGAGCGGTGGATGTGGCGCTCAAAATTGCGATCTGTCCGCCTTCAGGAGCGAGGGCAAGTGCCATCTTGATTTCGATCGCACCAATATCATGCAACACAGCCTGATTGATATGGAACAGACGGCCATCGGGGGCGATGGCAGAGTCAAAAGTAACAACCGGGATGCCTGCCTCCATGGCGGCTTTACCAGTCGGGACCAATGCATCAGAATCATTGGCTGAAATTGCGAGACCACAAACACCCTGGGCGATCAACGAGTTGAGCAGGGTAATCTGTTCAGCAGCATCGGCCGTTGCCGAACCCTGATACAATACCGATATGCCCAGCTCCCCGGCGGCTTCCTGCGCACCTTTATTGGAAGTGTCAAAATAAGGGTTGCCGAGATTTTTTGGAACCAGCACATAGTTTTCACATGCAGCGGCTGGAGCTTCCGTGGCGGCTGGTGCTTCCGTGGCTGCCGGGGCTTCGGTTGCAGCCGGAGCCTCGGTCGCTGGCGCCTCAGTGGCGGCGGGCGCACATGCGCTCAACAGCAGACTAAAGACGGTCAGGGCTGTGAGGGTCAATAACAAAGAACGGTATTTCATTTTCTATCTCCTTCTTAAGTTGTGAATGGAATTTTCGACTTACAAGCCAGTGGGTCAATAGGATATATATGGTTAACTTGAGCCTCCTTTTCAAAACATGATATTGAGGTATCAGGCACTCGCCTGGAACCACCACAAAGATTGGCATCAACCGCCAGCGATCACCAGCGATCGAGACCAGAAAAAAAAGATGAAGAAGAGCGTAAAGATGAGCAGGAAAACAACGGGGGCCAGCACTGCACGCCGGTCGAATTTCCCGCCAACTGATGAAATACTGCGGATTAGGCTGGGCACAAGAATGGACAGGATCAGCAACATACCCAGCGCGATACCCTGCACCTGTCCCTGGATATTGAGCAGGCCCATACCAAAGCGCATCAACCCGATCAATAATAAAGACAGGACCGCCCCCCCCATCGTGCCTTTACCGCCGTTAATTTCGATACCACCCAGCACTGCGGCTGTAATCACCGAAAGTTCAAGCCCGGTGCCAATATCAGGGCGTGTGCTTCCAAAGCGGGCTGCCAGGATCAACCCTGCCAGTGCTGCCATAAATCCGGATAAGGCATACAGCATGAATTTAATTTTTTCGACCGGCACACCTGAATAGGTGGTAGCGTTTTCGTTGTTCCCGATTGAGTATAAGTAGCGGCCGAAAGTGGTGCGGTGTAGGATCAGTCCAAAAATGACGGCCATGATAATGAATAAGACAACAGAAAATGGGATCAGACTCCCAAATACCCGACCCTGTCCAAAATAAGTAAATGCCTCAGGGTATCCGCGCGCAGCCTGGTCGCCAAGAAAACCATATGCGATGCCTCGATAAAATGCATACGTGCCCAGGGTCACGACCAGCGCGGGCAACTTGACTCGTGCGATCAAATATCCGTTCAGCAAACCGCCCAGTGTGCCAAGCAATAGTCCAGCCAGTGCAGCCACCCAAATATTGACTCCCATATTGTGCAAGAGTCCCATGAATGAAGCACTCATGCCCATATTGGAGGCAACTGACAGATCAATATTACCCGTGATGATAATGAAAACCATCGGCAGCATCATCAAGCCGATTTCCATAAAGTCAGAGGAGGTACGCGACAGATTACGCGCGTCCAGGAAAAAGGGCGAGAGTCGCGTATTGATAAATACATCCAAAAGGATCAACCCCACCAACATCCATTCCCAACGCTGAAAACGCGCAAGGAAGGAACGACTGGGTGCCTTATCGCTAATGGTGACAGCGAATTTTGATTCAGACGCTGATATTGAATTCATCTTTTTGATCTCTCCACGCTGTTCAAGATCCATTTATCAGACATGACTGCGATCAGAATAAGCAAACCTTGTGCGGCAAGTTGCCAGAATGGAGAAATGCGGATCAAGGTTAAAGAGTTTTGGATGATTCCCAAAAGCAGGGCTCCCAATAACACACCCGGTACAGTCCCCACCCCACCACTAATACTTACGCCACCCACCACAGAGGCGGCAACCGTTTGAAGTTCAAAACCCAGCGCGGTATTGGTCTGTGCCGATTCAAAGCGCGATGCCCATAACACAGCTGCCAACCCGGAAAGCAGACCGCTGAGCAGATAGACAATAAAGACGATGCGTTGTTTGCGAATACCAGCGAATTGCGCTGCATCCGGGTTGCTGCCCACGGCGAAGATATCCCGGCCTGTGCGGGTATGATTCAGAAAGTAATATACGATCAACGCCACAACGATGGCAAAGATCACAATATTCGGCAATCCCAGCGGTGTGCCCTTGGATAATAATTTAAAGCCTCTTGGAAGTTCAAAAGAATTGATCCAGGTCCCCTGACTGTAAAAGAAGACCAATCCGCGATAAATGCTCAAGGTGCCAAGCGTTGCAATGATGGGCGGTACATTGCCATAAGTGATGATCAATCCATTGAACATCCCAAGCACCGCGCCTAAAGCCATTCCCAGTAGAATCACCACGAGGATCGACATCTCAGGGTTTTGTTTGACGACAAACGCAACCATCATCGCCACCAACCCGATCATGGAACTAACGGAGAGATCGATGCCATGCGTAATAATCACCATGGTCTGCGCCAGCGCCACGATCGACAGGATCGAAATATTCAGAAGAATATCATTGAAGTTATTCAGGGTGAGAAATGAAGGCGCCCGTAATGTGACAGCCGTCATCAAGATCAGGATAAAGATGCTGATGCCAGCCTCGCGGAAACGAACAAGCGTTAATAGGATTCTTCGAAGAGAACTGGATGAACCTTGTACAACGGGAGGGTTTTGAACGGCCACTTTGAATTATCCTATCGCTACCGTTTGTGTTGCCGCGGAAATGATCTTTTCCTGGGTGGCTTCAGCGCGCGTAAAGTGCCCGGTCATGTGACCTTCGCGCATCACGATCACCCGGTCGCTCATTCCCAATATTTCAGGCAGCTCCGAGGAGATCATCAAAATTGCCATCCCTTCCGAAGCCAGTTTGCTCATCAGCGCGTGCACAACCGCCTTTGTCCCCACATCAATGCCGCGCGTTGGCTCATCCAGAATAAGGATACGCGGCTCGGTGGCGAGCCATTTTGCCAACACCACCTTTTGCTGATTACCACCGGAAAGTTCGCGGGCCTTCTGCCAGATATTATTGGCGCGCACCTCCATCTGACAGGCGGCATCATAAGACCCCTTCAGTTCCATTCTGTCCTGCAGCCAGCCGTAACGTGTATATCCATCGAGTATCGGCAGGCTGATATTGGACGTGAGGTCCATTGCAGGAATTAAGCCGTGCAACTGCCGATCCTCCGGGACAAAAGCCAATCCCAATTCAATTGCCTGCTGGGATGAAGTGATCGCAACCTCCCGCCCTTCAAGCTCGATGTGGCCACTAGTGGGAGGTTCCACCCCGAAAATTGCCCGCGCTACATTGGTGCGCCCCGCACCCACCAACCCAGCCATCCCCAAAATTTCTCCACGCCGCAACTCGAAGCTTACATCATGGAACGAGCCGGCCCGCGAAAGCTGATCCACCTTCAGAATGACTTCGCCAGCCTCTACTTCCTGCTTTGGAAAAAGATTCGAAATCGTCCGCCCAACCATCATACGGATCAGTTCATCCCGCGTGATATCCTTCATTAGTCGTGTGTCAACATAAGTTCCATCACGTAAAACTGTAACCCGGTCAGCCAATTCGTAAAGTTCTTCAAGACGGTGCGAAATAAAAATAATTGCCGCACCATCCTCCCGCAAACGACGCACCAGGCGGAACAGATCAGCGACCTCGTTAAGTGTCAACGATGAGGTCGGTTCGTCCATGATCAATATCCGCGCATTAATGGAAAATGCACGGGCAATCTCAACCATTTGCTGTTGGGCAATGCTTAGGCTGCGTGCTTTCTGTTTCAGATCAAGGTGAACCCCTAGTGACTCAAGCAATTTTCCAGCCTCAGAATACAGCTTTCGCCAGTCAACGCGCCCGCCCAATGTCACAGGCTGGCGTCCGACAAAAATATTCTCGGCCACATCCAGATCCGGGAACAGGCTCAATTCCTGATAGATGGCGGCAATCCCCGCCTGGCGTGATTCGCGCGTATCGTTAAAACGCACTGGCGCCCCGTTCAAGAGGATTTCGCCGCCATCCGGATGATGAACACCGGTGATCACCTTCATCAGCGTGGATTTGCCCGCACCGTTCTCCCCGAGCAATGCATGAACCTCACCTAGCATTAACGAGAAAGAGACATCGTGCAATACTTCCACACCTGAAAAACTCTTCGAGATTTTCTTTAGTTCAAGGATGTATTCGCTCATACAGGAGCCGCCTCTTCTTCGCAGATCGTAAATTCAATCCCGGCCTGTTTTAACCGTTCAGCCCAATCAGACGATAATTGGTTATCGGTAAATAAGCGTGCTATCTTTTTAGGGTTTGCAAAAGAAGTTAGATCCTCCCTGCCAAATTTCGTCGAATCGACCAGGGCGAACAATTGCTGCGATGATTCGATCACCTTACGCTTGATCTGCGCCTCAGACAGCAGGATCTCGGTCATGCCGCGTTCGAGGCTGAATCCGCTGCAGGAAAGGAATGCTTTTTGAATATTCAACTCTTCAATGATACGCTCGCTTAGCAATCCGGTGACAGAGGAAGAATTATTATTTACCACACCGCCAATTAGAATTACGGTGTTGGATGTGTTTTGGGCAAGTTCCCGCGCCACTTCAAAGCCATTTGTCACAACCCTTAATCCTTGACGTTCAGACAGCTCACGCGCAAAGTAATAACAGGTGCTGCTTGCATCAAGCAAGATCGAGTCACCATTCATAACCAAAAGGGCCGCCTCACGTGCAATCGCGAGCTTGGCGGCAACATTTAGTTTATACCGGCGCACAAATGAATTATTTTGGAATTGGTCCTGGTCGTTCAATATGGCTCCCCCGTGTACACGCTTTAATCTGCCCTCATCTTCAAGCGCATTAAGATCATTTCGAACTGTACCTTCTGATACATCCAACGCCTGCGCCAATTCGGGAACACGCAAACCAGGTTGTTTGCGAAGTATATCCAACAGTGATTGACGGCGCTCGTACGTGGTCAAAAGGCATCCTTTTGTTGAATTTTGTTGAATTTTGTTGAATTCAACAAAATTATATTATCAAAGCTGTTGGTTTTTGTCAATATGCAATTTCGACAAAAAGAAAGTTGAGCTGCATTATCGCCGTATCGGACTCTAACCTCCATTCGGCAACTTGCAAAATCACCTGATACCCTGTCACAGATGTTGAAGACTAATTCAAAAACTGTATCTGTTTACGCGCCGAATGCTTTGCCTTCAATAATTGTCCCGCCTTTCAAAACAAGCCTCGCCAATTTCATGAATTCACCACACGATCTGTTAATTCGAGCGCGAGTCCGATATAGGATTCTGGCGATAAACTCTTTAGTCGCTTTCGCGTCTCATCATCCACATCAAGCGCTTCAACCCATAATCTGTAATCTGATTCTGTTAAGACGCGTCCACGCGAATGCTGTTTGAGCGACTCATACGCATTGGCTCGTCCCGCCGCACGCAGGATGGTCTGCGCGCCTTCGGAGACGACTTCCCAATGGGCATTTAATTCCGCTTTGAGTTTTTCCTCATCAGGAGCAATACGCTTCAACCCATGCTGGAGGTTGGTCCAGGCAATCAGACTGTGACCCAACGATGTGCCAAACGTGCGGCGGACCGTTGAATCAGAGAGGTCACGTTGTAAGCGGGAGATGGTTAATTTTTGGGCGTAATGCATGAAGAGTGAATTCGCTACTCCGAGGTTACCTTCCGCATTTTCGAAGTCGATCGGATTAACTTTTTGCGGCATGGTGGATGAGCCCACCTCCCCCTCTACAATCGCCTGTTTGAGATAACCATCGCTGATATACCGCCAGATGTCCTGGGCGAAATCGATCAAGATGGAATTCGTCAAGCGGATGAGGTCGAAGTAGCGCACCCAATTATCGTATGGCAAAATTTGTGTCGTGAGTAAATTAGGTTCAAGATCAAAATCGGAAACAAATTCTTTACTGAAGGAAAGCCAGTCCACTTGTGGGGCGGCTGCTTGCAAGGCGTTGAAGTTGCCAACGGCACCTGTCAGCTTGGCTTCGAAACGATGAGATGCGATATCGTCGCGAGTCTTTTTGAGGCGGGCGATGAAGACTGCGAATTCTTTTCCCAGTGTAGTAGGAACGGCGAACTGTCCATGTGTGCGCGCCAGCATGGGAACGGAACGGTAGCGGATAGCGAAATCGGAGAGACTGGAGATTAGAAAATTGAGAACAGGGAGAATTACTTTGCCTCGTGATTCGCTCAATGCAATCGCTTGTCCAATGCTGTTGGTGTCTTCAGAGGTCAAGCCAAAATGAATCCAGGAGATCAAATCCTGTAGTGATGTGTTCTGTAATTTGCCTTGAATAAAGTATTCGATGGCTTTGACATCGTGTCGGGTTTTGCGTTCATATTCAAGAATCGAT
>Ga0180069_1000103_pt1 | contig 18206 bp, 20 predicted proteins | sample EasRivERM_16_10D_2_FD_121793 | JGI IMG/M metagenome (GOLD analysis project Ga0180069, IMG submission 121793) | Soil microbial communities from meander-bound floodplain in the East River, Colorado, USA - East River metaG ERMLT231B'_16_10D | ecosystem: Environmental > Terrestrial > Soil >...
CCAGAACGATCTGTGCCTTTTGGCTGGCGGTTAGTCTTTTTCTTTTGGGCATGCTTTTTCTCCAGAAAGTGCACCTTAATTATGCCCGATTTCGTGTCTAAATTTCCTTATCCACTATACTGAGGCTATTGCTTTCCGAATTTCCTCGCGCCAATTCTCACCTGCGTTAATCATGGTGTCATCCCAACGCTCAATTGAGCCTTCACGTTCTAGAGGTTTTAAGTGAGTCTGCAATCTCTCTAACCACCTTTTATCTTTGTGGCTATAGCTAATAAAAACTTGGTTTCGTATGGGATTCTCAATATTTATTTTGCTTGACTGCTGAAGTGATGAGCGAAGATTATTTTTAACAAGTTCACGCCCCTTATTTGTTATCCAGATATCAAACGGCTTATCGTCAGCGTATTGAATATCAATATATTTCTTGAATTTTAGAGATTCAAGTGCATCCAAATATCTTTTTTCATCCCAACTAAAAGTGTTCATCGTTTGTTCGCTGTCACTTGCTGGAGTTGAGCTATCAAACAAGAATTTCAGCAGTTGCTCTGCATCCAATGAAAGCGGAACACGGTTTTCATTATTTGACATTTGAGTCTCCTACTATCCTAACAGTAGTCTTTACGAATAATACCAAGTAAATATCTTGTTATACACCGCCAGCAAAATTTTCTTGATAAACCCAACTTCCAGCATACGCTTGCCAAACGAAAACGATTTCTTCCTCCCCGCCTGCTTCAATTCCCCGCGCAAATACCCCAGCGTATTGGACATGTTCATTGTCCGTAGGACGGGTCGGAGACCATCAGGCGCAGCAAGCCTGCATCGTTCATGCGCTTGTCCAACTGGCGGACTTGTCCCATGGGCTTGTCCATGTCAAAGGGCAGGAAGGTGGCATGATACAATCGATTCGAAATGCTTAAAATTCATCGGTCAGTGTCTGATTATATCCTCTCGATACTCCATAATCCCGATGTCACGCGTGTTGGTTTCAGCCTGGGGTTAGCTGGGTTAACTTTGGGACAAGCCCTTCAAAGTGGTAACGGGGGGTTTACATTACCAGGTATTTTTTGGCTAACAGCATCATTAATATGCCTCGAGTATGCGTTATTTACCCCTCCAAAGCCATTGCAAGGCTTTTTCATGAAAATATCATTTCCCGTTCTAGTGTTGGGATTATTGTGGCAAATTTACCAATTGGCAACTGCGTCACCAGGGACCTCCCATTTGCCAGCTTCATTATCCACACTATGGCTCTTTAAGCTTGGTGTGATCAGTGCCGGAGGGCTGGCATTAATAATTTTGGCCCCAAAAAACCGGATTTCATCTGTGAGCCAAAATCTATTGGTGTGTTCGACCTTGCTGGTTTTTTGGTTATTGGGAGTATGGGTCATCAAGAGTTCTCCAAAGCCTATGATAGATGTATTCGTTTTTCAACAGACCTCAGGCGATGCGCTCTTGCACGGTCGCAATCCCTACACCCTAACTCCACCGAACATCTACGGCCACATGCAATACTATAGCCCAGAATTGGTTAAGGACGGTTACCTGACCATTGGCAATCCCTACCCGCCCCTTAGTATCTATTTTTCCACACTTGGATATCTGGTAGGCGGAGACATCCGTTACAGTTATTTGATTGCCATTGTATTATCCGGCGCACTAATTGCATTTCTCCATCCCGGGCGTGAATCAAAACTTGCCGCATTTATTTTTTTGTTTACACCTCGAGTCTTTTATTTAGTCGAACAAAGCTGGACGGAACCCATTGTTGTGTTATTTTTGACGGCGACTGTTTATTGCGCCATCCATTATCCGCGCTGGCTACCCTTCATACTTGGTTTACTATTCGCAAGTAAGCAATATCTCTTATTTCTCATTCCACTCACCTTACTACTCATTCCACCCAGGTCGTCATGGCGAAATTGGGCCCATATGTACAGTGGGATGGCTGGAGTCGCCGTGGCTGTGACAGCCCCCCTGGCCTTATGGAATATCTCTGCTTTCATGTGGAATGTAGGAGAGGTACAGTGGTATCAAATATTCCGGATGGATGCGTTAAGTTATCTTGCCTTGTATGCCCGCATTTTTAATCAAATACCTTCTCAGTTGATTGGTTTTGTTGCGCTGGCAATCGCTTTCTTGCCCGTTTGGCGGTTCGCTCCACGAACACCAACAGGATTTGTCATTAGCATCGCATGGTGTCTGGGCATCTTTTTCGCTTTTAACAAACAGGCTTTTTGCAATTACTATTTCCTGGTGATCGGCGCAATATGCTGTACGCTCGCCTCTCTACCCACCAGTCACCAGGCCTCACAGGAAGAAAACTCGTTTTCTGAAGAGCCAATCAAAATATTGCCGTAGCAGTGGAAGAAGGTGTACATCTGCTCACAAAGAATTACTGCGGAATCCTTGATCTACTTAAATGATCAAACCGACTTATATCGTGCTCGATGGGCAACAAATTGCATACTCCGCCAAAGTCCCAGACGATGCAGGCTGAAACGGAACAACAGCCACAAAATTCCCAAGCCATAACGAACACTTGCTAAAAAACTTGCTGAAGACGCTTCGGGAAAGTACCGAACAGGAACAGAGACCTCCGCAATCCGCGCCTCAGATTCCACAAATTGTGCGACGATTTCCTGATCAAAAATAAAGCCGTCATCGTTTGCCAGAAAATTTACTTGTTCCAGCGCGTCGCGGCTATAGGCACGGTATCCGGTATGAAACTCTGATAAGTTTAAATTAAAAACCCTGTTTTCTAAAAAGGTTAAAAACTTGTTGGAATAGTATTTCCACCATGGCATCCCCTGTGATAATGCCGAAACCCCCATCATTCGGGAGCCAAATACAACATCCGCATCCCCTGCTTGGATGGGGCGAACAATTTCAGGCAGCAACCGAGGATCGTATTGATAATCGGGATGAATCATCACCACAATCGATCCGTTCGTTTGCAATGCCTCCGTATAGCAGGTTTTTTGATTTGCCCCATATCCAAAATTGCCAGTGTGCGAAAAGACTTTCAACCCAAAGGACTTTGCCAATGCCACTGTATCGTCCAGACTCCCATCATCTACCAAAATTATTTCCGATCCAGATGTTTTGGGGAGATCATCAAGCGTGGTTTTCAAAGTTAGCGCTGCATTGTAGGCAGGCATAACCACAACTATTTTCGATGGGAGGTCGGCTTTATGATTTAGGGATGTACTGTCCATAGAGAATAATTTGATAACCAAAAAGAGCGGGGAACAGGCGGGCGGTCAATGAGTTAACTCGATGCAAGAACCATAAAAGATGCCCTTCCTCGAAGATTGGGTTAACCAATGGAAGAGGAATAGGGGTTGGTGCCAACTGATCTACATTCAAACCAACGGATTGGAATAATTTATATATACTACTGCGTGTAAAAAAGCGGAAGTGCGTCCGGTCCAAGATACCCCGCTCGGTATATTCAAAACGCCCCCACAGAAGTGACCAGCGAATAAATATATTGGCGATATTAGGCACAGAAACAATGACCCGCCCGCCGGAACGCAAATACGTTTCCAGAAGATCCCGGAGACAAATTTCGGGATAACGAGTATGTTCCAAAACATCCGCTAGTACCAAAACATCTGGCAACTGTGGGAATTTTGGAAATGGGGGCTGTTCGATATCTACCTGTTGCACCGTATGGTAATACGCCTGCGCTGCAGTCACAGCATCCGAATCGAAATCCATCCCATATAACACAAACGATTCTGAGGACAACAACTGACCCAAAAAACCGTGGGCACAACCAACATCATACACAATACAAGGGCGATCAGGAGCCAGCTCATGTTTGTGGTGCTTAAGCCATGCGGCGATTTGTTGATGCGATGAATAGCGGTCTAATTTAAGGGTATAACGCTCGCTCATAGGTATCTAATAATAATGTAGAAACAAGACCAACATTGTAACCTGAATTTTGACTATAAGAGTTGAGAACGATAACTTCTACGAATAATACCAACTGAATATCTTGTTATACACCGCCAGCAAAATCTTCTTAATAAAACCAACTTCCAGCACACGCTTGCCAAACGAAACTTGTTTCTTTTTTCCAGTATCCTTCAACTCTCCTCTCAAATACCCCAGCGTATTGGACATGTTCATTGCCAGCGGATCGGAGACCATCAGGCGCAGCAAGCCTGCATCGTTCATGCGCTTGTCCAACTGGCGGACTTGTCCCATGGGCTTGTCCATGTCAAAGGGCAGGAACTGCTGAAGCGTGGATTTGTACGCCGTGAACTGCCAGTGCGACGCGCCAGCGTATGCAACAATCTCATTAGATGTCGCTGCGAGCGTTTCTTGCGAAGCAGTCTCCTCGTTTAATGGGAGATTGCTTTGTCGGGAAGAGCGCCCTCCTCGCAACGACATGGTTATTTTCCAGTCTCTAGTCTCTGCGTACACTTTCTTATTCTCTTCTTCGGTCTGCCCGAGCGAGAGATTGAATTCAAGGAAGGTTTCCCAGAGGATGAATTGTCCCTCTTCAAGGGTCGCATTTTCCTTTGCCCACTTCAGAGTCGATTCGTAAAACTCAGGCGGTGTGCGGAAGGGACGCGCGGTCACCATGCCAACATTGGGGAAGGTTTCGAGAATTTCAACAGAACGAGAAAGCCAGTTTGGGGAAAACAGAACATCCGCGTCAGTGTAGGCGATGATCTCGCCAGGCGCACCCGCCAACATCACATTCCATGCGCCGCCTTTGCCCATGTTCTTTTCAGAGAGAATCAAATATTGAATGCGTCCATCTTCTTTTTCTTTCACGAGGAAGTCACGCACTTCGGCGCAAGAGCCATTATCGAAGACCATCAAGTCGAACGGCAGACCCGCGTCCTTGCGCATGGATTCGAGCGAGACTTTCAGCACGTCGAGGGTTTCGGTATAGAATCCGCTCAGGAAGGGGATGTAGTTGAGCAACGCGACCGTTATTCGTTCTGGTTTGGCTACATCTTTGACGAACTTGGCAGGGTTTTGACCTTTACGCATGTGGCAATTTCCGATTTACGATTTGAAGAGCTTGGCAATTCGCTTCTTCCATCGTTTTGGACGAGCAATATTTTCAATCATATTTTCCGGTAGGAAGAAAAAGATAGCTCGCAGAAATAATTCAAACTTACGTGTAAAACGTAACGATGTCATCTTCGGGCGGGTAAGTTTACCACCTGCGGCCAACTGATGCGTTGAATCCAAAATCGTATAACGGACATTTGCCTGTCCGCCTGCGAGGCGGATGTTTTCGTTGGTCTCGGGATGTTCATAATGCGGTTTGCCATCGGGCAGGTGGCTGTAATCATGGTTCTGATGCACGATCATCATCGACGGCGTGCAATCGATCACGGCCCATTTCTCTGTCTGCGCTTTGTAGATCATCCAATTATCCCAGCCTGCTCTTCCAATTATAAAATCGGGAATATCCTGATAACAGGATTTTGGGAAGAGGAAAAAATCGCTTCCCGCGGGACGATGAAGCTGATCCTGTTTCCTGACAGCTTCTCTTAGCTGAGACTCCCACCCTTCGGCAAACTCAAGCGGAGTCGTAATATCGTAATCCCAACGTTGACTCAACAAAACGAATTTGTCACGTTGCAAACGTGACCTACGCACGGCTTCGATGAAATCGGACATGAGGATCATGTCCGCGTTGATGATGCAGAGCAGGTCACTATTCGAGTTTTCACGCGCCAGTTGAAACATGGATGAAATTAGCGGCGTGCCAGATTCGTTACGCGCCACATTGGGCAGATGCTTCACGCCTAGTTCACGCGCGGCGTCGGCGAGACCAGTCTCTTCGCCAAGCAAAATGACTTCGACATCAGGGAGCAGAGTCCATGATTTGATGGCGTTGCGTTGAATCATCGCAATGTGCGGATCGTTGAAAGGTTTGGGGGCGGAGAATAAAGTGATCAGTGGCATGAGTTATGAGTTATCAATATGTCGTTGCGAGTGGCGCTTGCAGCGCCACGAAGCAATCTCCAGTTTAATTGGAGATTGCTTCGTCGCAAGGAGCAAAAGCGCTCCTCGCAACGACATCATTTCAGTGCGCGTTTATCAATATCTTTCAAAGTCTTATGTTGAATACCAGAATTTATTTTCATGAGATTGGGTTCGTCATGAACTAAATCAAGCACTTCCTTCCACGTGAAATCATCACGTCCATCAAAGTGACTATAAATCTGGCGCATGAATTCAAGGTCTTCAGGAGTGTCCACTGTCCAACGGTAATCGCCGAAGTCGGTGGTGTGATTCAGTAAAGCGATTCTAAAGCCGCGCGGCGATGTCCCTTCCGACCGCTGACGGCTGATTGCTGAAAGCTCCACTCCCTCGTAGAAGTAGGGCATGGCATGTTCGCGGTGTTGCGGTTCCTTGGCTTCCTTCCATGCTTTGGCCAAAACTTTGAATGTACAAGCTTCGACATCCAAGCCGATGGGGTAGGTGCGACTCCACGGTGGCGGGAGACGGTTGCAGACGAAGTCGTATTCGTCTTCGAGCAGAGTGTTGACCACATCGTCGATCAACGCCGGGTCAATGACGGGGCAATCCGCAGTGATGCGGACGACAACATCCGCTTTGACTTGTTTGGCTGTCTGATAGTAACGGTCAAGCACGTCGAACAAATTGCCCCGGGTGAAGGGAATGCCGCTGAAGTCGCAGTACTCAGCTACGGGGTCGTCAGAGGCGTCTGTCGTCGTGGCGAAAATGGTTTGGGAAACAGAAGCAGACCGCGAGGTCCGCATGAAGACGCGTTGCAACATTGGTTGTCCCGCGATATTTGCGAGTATCTTCCCCGGCAAACGCGAGGAGGACATGCGTCCCTGAATGACGGCAGCTATTTTTGGTTTCATGAATTTATCTCAGTTAACTTATACTCCCGCCAGGAACGATAGAGCAGAAATAATCCTGTGAGGGTGCTGAGCAATGTTCCGAGTATGATGATCATAAAATAGGGTTGATCGGGATGATTGCCGACAGAACTCCCGGCAAGCGTTAACTCGGCAGGACCGAATGCCGCGCGCATGGACTCAAGATTCCAGATTTCAGCATGTGTCCATAGATCGTTGCCGATCAGAAAGAGCACCGAGAAACCCAATGCCCAAACAACGAATCTGGTAACATGTTTTTCATCGAGCCAGTTTTGAAAATAGATCACTGCAATCAGGATCACCACCACAAGCGGCAACCCGATCATGCGTGAGGGAACGCGCTCGCCATCCAGAAGCGGGATGTGAAGTTTGCGAACGAGGGAGTAGACGTGCCCAATGGTCAGGATAAGGACAACCAGTGTGGGTATGAATAATTTCTGAAGCGCCGGATATCGTTTGGCGTTTTTGACCCAACTAAAAATCCCAAAGTAAATAATGAATATGGATCCGATCAGACCTATATAAATATCAAACTCCCAATGCCTCAACCAGCTGACATCGGAAGACACAAAATTTTGTTCGCTGGGCTGAACCAATATCACAAGCGAACGGAAAATTTCCACAATTGTCGGATACCCCGTCAAAAGCCGATTGCCTCCATCATCATAAACATGGGATATGATCAGGATGGGCGGCAACAAGCGGACGGCGCTCAACAGACCTGCGAAAAAGCCTGCCGCGATGATCCATTTGATTTTATCCCAACACACGAGGGCGAATACACCGAGAAAGATCAATGCCCACGTGAAATGATGTTGTGAGCCAGCCAGGACCATGTAACACAGCAAAAAAGAAAGTTTGCTTACCCATATCCAATTCTGCTGTCCTTCAACAAATTGAATGAGCAGGGCGATAAACAACGGGAACAGGAAATAACCTGCCCAGGTGATATGACCAATGGCATAGTGTGATTGAATATAGCCATTAAAATTAAACAAGAGAAATAAAACACCATACGCCAGCAGGGACAGATTATATTTCTGACGAAACCATAAGAGTCCAAAAGTGGCGATGGTGAAATTAATAAGAATATCAATATAGATAAATTTATTTATACTAAGAAATTTCAGCAAAAGGATTTGCGGGGTGGTGATCACATCCGGTATGGCGAGATAGCGATCCGTGAGCCTATGAAGCGGATGCTCCTGCCCCTCCATTTTTGGATAGACCATGTGCAATGGCAGCTTGTCATCGCGAAACATATCGGCAAAGAAATCGAGCCGCGGCGAGTTGATCACGCCCCAGTCTTCAAAGTCGAGCGGCGTTCTGGTCCAATTCAGGAAATTGCCCCAAAAGAAGGCACCCACAATGTAAAGCGTAACGATCCAGAGATTGCCCAGCCAACGAAATTTCTTTTCAATTTGCCGGTCAAGAAAGGCATCGGGGATTTCCTTAACCCAATCCATCTTTGTCAGAATACTTCCAGCCATGAGACTCATGTAGTCTGCCCTACAAACGGAATCGGCTGAGGAGTCACGAATCCTTTAACTCTAAATTTTTCAACGTACTCGCGTACCAGTTCGTAATCGAGACCAACCTGTTCCGCGATGTCGAAGACCGTGTGCTCGCCTTCGAAGCGCATCATGATCTTTTCGATGGCACGGTTGAGCGCCCAGTTATCGCGCCAATCGACCCAGAGACCGTGACCGCTGAGAAAAACAGGACCGCGAAAGGTGCGCTTCGGGATATAGTTGCTGGCGTAGATGCGGATGATTTCTTCGGCTGTACCCGCCGCGCTGACCAGCATGTCTTCGTGCATGATGTCGAGATTATCGTCCGTGGTGTGATACTCATCGTAGGGGAAACGGTTGAGCGAGATGCACGGCACGTTGACACCGGGTCCGTTGATGACGCGTTCATCGTTGGCGGGCGCGGCGGCGAAATCGCGTGATTCGTGATTCGTATTGCGTAATACGTAATTTGTTATGCGATCAAGGAGGTGGATGTGTTGTCTTGTGTGATGCCATGCGATTCTGTTTTGATTGCCCGTCATCTCCATGAAGATTCCGCCGCGCAGATTTGGGATAAGCGACTCGTTGTGTGCAAGCCAGGCAATCGTGCCGATGGTCTCGGGTCCAAACCAAAAGCGGACGCTCATCGAGCCAACGGGAAGCGGATTCTCAGCGAGTCGCCGCGCCAACTCGATCGTGCTGACCACACCCGCGCCATCGTCATTGGCTTGCATGGGGTGACAAGTATGCGCCTGCACAAGGAATTCGCCCGCTTCGGGATTCGCCCCACCTTGAGGATGAACAACCGCAGTGGCGACTTTGAATCCCTGCTTAGGGTCGGTGATGAATTCAGACTTGATCACCGCGTGATATTTCTTGTCGCGCGGAAGTTTATCGAAGGTGTTCTTCGGCAAGCAGAATCCCCAATCGCGTTCGTAGTATTTGAATACCCACGGCACCGTGTGCGGACGTTTCTCGTTGAAATATAAATGTGGCTGGAGATCTTCAAACGAAAGAACCTTGTCAACAGGCAATGAATACGAAACGATGTGAAGCGGATTGTCTTTGAAGTCCACTATCCGTTCGCCGTCTTCGGTTTCCAAATACGCCTCATGGACAACATATCGCTCAGGAACTTTCCATGTCCAGACGGGAGTCAGCGGCGCGTAGGTCTCGATGGTGTAGTTGGATGAATCGGGCATATACGAACCGACAATCTTCAACGTTTTGTCATGGTCGTCGGATGCAAGGGTGCGGTGCAGAGGGAAGAATTCCGCGAGGATGGATTTGAGGGAGGTGTAGGGTTTCATATCAATTCAATGCCGTTGGTTGAGTAGCCTGAGGCGACAGCCGAAGGCGTATCGAAACCAACATGTAACATAAATCCTTTTGCTTATTGGTGGTTTCGATACGGGCGATAAAATCACTCGCCCTACTCAACCACCGTTTTCGCCAATAACTACGGAGTTGTTCTTGATTTTACTTCTATCAAAAATCTTTTTCGCAAGTACAGGCAATAATTCTGGATTTCCGTTTATCAAGGCTTCACGCTTACGACGAGTCCAGCCTTGGACTTGTTTCTCTCTATAAAACGCATCAGACACACGATCATATTCTTCACAATAAACCAGTTGGACTGGCAATCTTCCTGATGTATATCTTGAGCCTTTACCACTTTGATGTTGTGAAAAGCGCAATTCAAGATTCTTAGTTGACCCGACATAATATGAGTCATCAGAACATTGAAGAATATACATCCAAGCCATAGAAAATTCTCGTTACAAACGGTGGTTGAGTAGTGGCGCCGCTCTTTGGCGCCACGTATCGAAACCACATCATTGAATTTCATACCTACTTCGCATTTCTTGTTTGAATGTTACTGGTGGTTTCGATACGGGCTGAGAAAAGCACTCAGCCCTACTCAACCACCGAGTTTACTTCTTCTCAACATAATACAACAAATGCGGATCACGCTTCATCGCGCGCGCCGTGAACTCATAGACTTCATTCGCCTTCATCAACTTCACATCCGCTTCACCGATCTTCGCAGACTGAATCACACCAGCCTGCTCCATCAACGCGCCCATCGGGTCGACCATCGTCATCACGCCCTTATCAATATCGCGCACCAGCATCTCAAATGTATCCGTGTACGTGTTGCCGTTCTCATCCGTCACTTCACCCGTGAACTGTTTCAGAAAACGATAGTCCACACCTTCCATCTGCTCGATGTGATGAAAGAACGTCATGCTGTTGTTATACGACAGCCCGATCACCATGATCTTTCCATCCAGGTCGCGCAACTTCCCAAACACCGAATTACGTTCATACGCGCTCTTATATCGCAGGCTCCCCAGCATCTTGGCGTGCTTCCCCAAAATCGCAAACGAATAGAACGGATGAAACACCCGTTTCGCACGCGGGTCCATCCGCACGATCTCCGTCAGCGCGCCCATCTTCGACCGCGTCTTGCGCACATCCCACGGCACACCCTTATTGAAATCAAAATTGAACGTCGGCATGATCAGCGTCCCTTCCGCACCGAGCGCCGCCTCCAGTGCCCGTACCGCGGTCTCGGGTCCGCCCTCCACCTCGCCTAATGATTTATAAGAACTATGGACCAGCAGCGTATCGCCCTCCGCCACACCTAATTCGCGAAACCCTTCGACCAAACTTTCAAACGTGAGCATCTAGACTCCTATCCTTTTTTGATGAGACTTCGATAGACATTCATCAACGCTTCGGCGTTCTTTTTCCAATCTGCACGCTTCTCAGCGGACCTGCGACCTGTCGCGCCGATCCCAGGCAGTTTCTCACGCTGATTCATCGCCGCCAGAATCTTTTGGGCAAGGTCATCCACATTCCCATCACGGAACAGCCAACCGTTCTCGTCTTCGACGATCCATTCCTTATTGGCGGGGATGTCCGATGCAAGGCATGGAATCCCGCACGCCAGCGCCTCCATCAACGATACAGATGAACCATCCACATGGGAGGGTGAAATATACAAATCAGCCATATGATACCAGCGCGGTAGATCGGTTTGCGAGACTTGTCCGCCAAAGGTGACTCGATCCAGCACGCCACCGTTTTGCAAGATGCTACGAATGATATGTCCCTGCGAACCGCCGTTTAGCAAAAGCAAGCTTACATTTTCTTTTTGTTGTGCCACTTTCACAAATGCGCGCGCGAGCACATCCACACCATAACGAGGTTCCCACGAACGGTTACAAAACAGCGTGAACGATTCACGATTTGCACCGGACACTTTCTTCTTTCCCCTTTCCTCTTTCTTCGGATGAAAATGTTCCAGGTCTACACCCCAGGGAAAAACAATCGTTTTATCTGCATCCATTCCATAAGCGACAGCATTATCTCTCGTCACCTTTGCATCGCTCGTGAAGAACGTGGATCGTTTCAACGTATAACGAGTCGCGAACTCCCATAGCCTGCCCTTATGTACATCGTCCATCAGATCGAATCCCCAGGACATGGTAAGGACGGGACGAAATCCGATTAGGATTGTGATGAAGGCACACGTCTGAATTGGACCCGCGTGGACAAGATCTGGTTTGATTTCTCGAGTCAAACGTCGGAAGTCGAAGGTCAGAGCCGGAAGGTCACGCCATTGAAAAGGTTTGCGTCCACCCTTCCACTTCACCTGCGTCACATTCTCAGGCACGGGACGGTCTTCCACCAGGCGTTGATTGCCCTCCAACTGCACAAAATAAACCTCGTGCCCATTATCCGACATGGCTTTGAGGAAACGATGATCGTGTGTGGAATAGCCGAGGGAAAAGTATAGTATCCGCATGAAAATGATTAACCACGAAGTGTCACAAACGGACACGAAGGATTCTCTTAAAGGAATTAAAACCTTTGTGAACCTTAGTGACCCTTTGTGGTAAAAAATTATGCACCGAGGTCAGTCCAGCGCAGTTCCTGACCATACTTGAAATCATGCAACGCCTTCGTGCCAATGACATTCTCGATCTGGTCAGGTTTGATCGCGCCGGGAGTCGCAGGGCGAAGCACATCGATCATATCGCGGACAAAGACTTCGCCAGCTTGGATATCGCGCGCCGCGCGCAGGCAGCGACGTTGCACAACGGCAGTATCGATCTCGTTCTCCGCGATGAACTTATCAGCGGAGCCAAGCGAACGTTCAAGCAGACGCGTCTCTTCAACCATCTTCGCCCAGTTTTCGGGATTCATCGCGAACTTGTGATCGGGTCCTTCACGGTCGTTACTATCCGTGAAGTGACGCTCGATGACGCGCGCGCCAAGCGTCACGGCGGCAATGACCGGCGCGACAGCATGGGTGTGGTCGGAGAGTCCCAGAATCACATCGGGGAACATCGTCGCGTAGGTCTTCAACACGTTGATATGCAAATGGTCATAGTTATTCGGGCTGGCGGTGTAATTCGTGTTGCATTGCATCAACACGAGTTGTTTGTTGATCTTCAAAATCGCATGGACAGCCTTCTGCACTTCGCCGATCGTGGATGCGCCCGTGGCGACGAAGAACGGTTTGCCCTTGCTCGCCATGCGCTCGAGCGCTTCGATCCAATCTATCTCGCCGGAGCCAGCCTTGTAGACAGGCACATACTGGTCGAGGAAATCGATCGCGTTGAAATCATACGGCGATGAGAAATAATCGATGCCCACTTCATTGCATTCCTCCACCAAAGTCATGGACCAATCAAAAGGAATGGACGCGCCCTTGTACACCTCAAACACGGATTTCTTCCACGACGCCTGATGACTGACCTGCCCGCCGCTCATGGCTTTGAAACCGTAATCAGAAACGATCTTCGGCGCGTCAAAGTTTTGGAATTTGGCAGCATCTGCGCCTGCTTCCTTCGCAAGACGGATAAGTAGTTTTGCGCGTTCCATATCGCCATCATGATTGGCAGCGATGTCGGCAATGAAATAAGTTGGATGATTTAATCCAATCGTGCGATTTCCAAATTTGATTTCCATTTTGTCCTCCGAATTTTTCATGTCACTCTGAGGGAGCGTTTGTTGCGACCGAAGAGTCTCTTATTTCGTTAGAGGAGACCCTTCGCTATCGCTCAAGGTGACATGGCTAAGATTTTCCACGCCGCGAGGCGACTCGATGAGGGTTCGTCCTGTTTTGGATTTGAGCACTTCAAGAGTCATGGGTATCGTTTAAAACAAAAACATTTCAGTTAGTTCGAGACTTCAAATAGCTCAGGCAATCGCTTTCTAACTTCGACCTCAATCTCGCCAAACTTTTCCCAAGTCAATTTGCTAAAAGGTATAAGTTTAAAACTGTCGTCTCTTCGCAGTTTGTGAATATCCACCCAAAGCCACCAAGCCTTTCGTCTTTCAATCACAAGTTGCTTTTGGAAGAATGCATAATCCAACCTTTTCACTTGTTTCCACTCTGTATAAATTGTAAGTGACCATATTGAAAGTTTTATCCCGTCTTCAGATATGGTTAAGCGAAAGTCCTGAACCATGTGATATATAAAAACCAGCACATAAAACTGAACAAAAATCTGAAAAACTGCAAGCAACCAAAATTCAGGTCGTCTAATTAAGATGTTTCCAATCTGGTATAAATTCCAGCCAACTACTAGACAGGCAAGAATCCACAATGAAAACTGAAGCCAATAAGTGATTGTTCGGTATTCTTTTGGATAGGTCGAATTATTCATACAAACTTATCTTCCAATCCTACCCAAATGCGTGTTCTGGAACGCGTCTTCGTGTTTCAAGCCGTAGCCAAGGACGCGGTCAAAGCTGGAGTGACCGAACAGGAGCGTCCCGGCGAACATCAGCCAGGCGCCGGAGGTGGGAAGTAGGGCGCCCAAAACATAAAGCGCCACTGCAAGCCCTTTGTGGTGGATCAGGTTATAAGTCCAGGAGCCGAGGCGAGGATTCGCCAAATAGCCGATCATGCTCAGATCGGGCGCGAAAAACAAAAGGGCGTACCAGCCCCATCCGTAATCCAATCCCGAAAAAAGAAAGAGCGCAAGCCCGAGCATCAAGAGTTCTTCAAGTTTGAGTAGGTTTTTCATGTGGACATCCTGTGGGTAAAGCTGGTTTTTCTGTGAGTAGATCGGTGGGTAAAACTGCCAAACATTTGGGAAGCTGTGGATAACCGCTATTTTTTAGCCGTCAGCCTGTTGATAACTTCTGATTTTCTGTGGATAACCCTGCTGGAATTGGGTGTAAAACCCGTCCAAACCGGTGGAGAAATCGGGGACAGCGTGCCCCAAATCTGTGGACAGTTTGTGGATGGATAGCCATAAATTGTGGGAACGACGGGCGGTCAGATCAGCCCCTTCGACTGATTTCGGGACAATGAGACTTTCTCTCAGCTGGAACGTTCGCGCGATTTCGACCCCGAACTGATACTTGCTCATCGCCTGCGCACCAACGACATGATACAACCCATGCAGACCCTTCTCGAGCATTTCAAGGAGCGTGCGACTCAGGTGATTGACCCACATCGGGCAGAAGATGACATCGGTAAAGCCGTTGACGTTCCTGCCTTCGCCCAGGTTGTTGACGAAGAACTCGCCAAGACTGCGCCTGCCGCCCAGCGACCAGCCATAAAAATTGACCCGTGCAATAATCGCTTGCAGGTTGACCTGTTGCACCATACGTTCACCCTCGAGTTTTGTCTGAGAGTAAACTCCAGGTGGGCTTGGTTCATCTTCTTCTGTGTACATGCCTTCTTGCGTGCCATCGAAAACTGAATCGGTTGAAAGATGCACGAAAGGAATATTTCTTTTTGCACAGGCAACTGCCAATTCCGCAGGCAGGTCTGTATTAAGGATTCGCGCTTGTATTGGGTCTTCTTCACATTTTTCAAGGTCCGCCAGCGCGGCACAGTTGATAAGCCAATCAGGATTTGTTGAATCAAGAACGGAATGTATTTCGTCCGTTTTGAGAATATCCGCTTTGAGTACCCGAAACGGAGCTGACTTCAATTTGCCACGGTCCACGCCAATGACTTCATGCTCGCGCATGGCTTCCATCGCGAGGTTGATTCCGAGCAGTCCGCTTGCGCCGGTGATGAGGAGTTTCATGTTTCAGGTCTCAAGTTCCAGGTTTCTTTAGGCATGTCACCCTGAGCACCAGCGAAGGGTCTCTGAGACTATTGTAGAGATTCTTCGCCGCTTCTCGGCTCAGAATGACATATCTTAAACTTCTATCCTTCCAACTTCCCCTGCTTGAACAACTCTTCAAACGGGGCGACGAATTTCTGGATGCCTTCGATATCGAGCCATTCGGTGTTGTTATCGCTGGTATAACGATAATTATCGGGGAGCGCTTTGCCTTTATCCTTCCATGAATAACCGAACCACGTCGCTTCGGCAGGCTGGATGACATACATCTTTTCCAACTCAATCGTGTGACGGGCTTCGTCTTCCGAGATCAAATCTTCGTGCAGTTTCTCGCCGGGGCGGATGCCGATGATATTGATCTTCGCATTCGGTACGATGGCTTTGGCAAGGTCAATGACCTTGGTGCTGGGGATCTTCGGCACGAACACTTCGCCGCCTTCCATCTGCTCGATGCAATCAATCACAAACTGGACTCCCTGATCGAGCGACAGCCAGAAGCGGGTCATGCGGTCATCGGTGATGGTGACGGCCCCGCTATCACGTTGCTTGAGGAATAACGGAACAACCGAGCCGCGTGAGCCGACGACATTCCCGTATCGGACGCACGAATATCTGGTCGCTGAACCCGCGGCATACGCGTTGCTTTGAACGGTCAACTTCTCGGCGGCGAGTTTGGTCGCGCCATAAAGGTTTGCCGGGCTGACGGCTTTGTCCGTGCTGATGGTCATCACTTTCTTCACACCCGCATCCAACGCAGCTTCGACCACATTCGCCGTGCCCATGATGTTGGTTTTGATCGCTTCCATCGGGTTGTATTCACACGCTGGAACCTGCTTCAACGCCGCGGCATGGACGACGATATCCACGCCATGCATCGCACGCACGAGTCGCTCGCGGTCGCGGATGTCACCAATAAAATAGCGCAGGGACGGATGGTTATATCCGCCCACCTGCATTTCGTGTTGTTTCAACTCATCGCGGCTGAAGATGATGATCTTCTTCGGTTGTTTTTCTTCCAACAGGGTCTTTGTAAATTTCTTTCCGAATGAACCTGTGCCGCCGGTGATGAGAATGACTTTATCTTTCCAATCCATAAAAACTCTCCATTTCCATATGGTGGTCAAGTAGCCCGAGGCGTACCGAGACCACACTGTAAATATCTTGGTTACATGTAATTGCTGGTTTCGATACACCCTTCGCAACGAACGCTCAGGGCTACTCAACCAGCGGATTATTCCTAACTTCCCGCCAATTGTTTCAACTTATTAAACAACTCGCGCCATTGGATTTTTGATACGCCGAGTTTCTGGCGGATTTGATCGGGTTCCATGCCCGCGTTAAAATCAGTGAGCGCGCAGGTCCAGCGGCACATATCGAAGGAGAGATGTTTCGTCAGCCCGGCTTCGTTGCTGATATCTTCGAGTAGATATTCCAGCCGCCGCGGGGACCAGGGGAAGAGTTTCTCCTCAGGCTGGTCCACACTGCCGCTTTGCGGCGTGCTTCGCTGGTATTGGGCGCGGTATTCCTCGTAGGCGGGGATCCAGTCCTCGGGCAGAATCAGCTTTCTCTCTTTGTAACGATTCGCCGGAGTCGCATATTTGATGAAGACCTGCGGCCCGTTGGGTGAATCCAGTTCGAGATGTTCGAGATTGATTCCCAACGTCTCGCTCTTTTTGATGCCGGTCGTCAGTAAAAGATAGACCAGTGTATATGAACGCGCGTCGGGCTTTGCGCCGCGGCGGTGACGGTCTGCAGCGAGCAGGACTTCATCATATTCCTTGGGAGTCAGCACAGTGGGGATGGGGCTGATGGCGGAGCGCTGCGCGACCTTCTCAGCGGGGTCAACGACCAGCACGCCATATTGATGCAGCCAGCGGAAAAGGGACTTGGTGGCAGTGATGCGCCGCGCCAGCGTCTTGGGACTGCACGGCACGTCGCGCTCTTTTTCCATCCACTCGAAGTAACGGTTGAGGTCTTTGGTTGTGACCTTGCCGAGCGTGATATCTTCGGGAAGGAAGGTGGTGAGCAAACGCACATCCGAAAGGAAGGCTTTGATCGTATTTGGTGAACGCCCCTTATCCGCCAGAAATGATTCCCACGAGTGGATGGCGGAGGTGAGCAGTGTATTTTGATTTAACTGTGATGTTAATTTATTATCCGGCATGACAGCTCCTTTTCTTTTCTTTCTACTGCGTATAGTTTAGCGGGAAAAGGAGGAGGTGTCAACGGCCTAATTTAGAAGGTGGTTCTGTTTCTATATCATTTTTCACATCTTGAGTGTGTATGAAGGACAAACTCAGGTGATTAAGCTTGCAAAACAGAAGCAAATCTTCTTGTTACCCTATCCACCGTATCGCCCACTGCAAACAATGCATCCGCAGCATCAACCTGTTCACCTTGCTGAATTCTTTCAAAAGGAACAGCCTGTGCATACTCTACAACAGCCACCTCATAGACCATTGCAAGAAAATGGCGTGAATCTTGCGCTCCCCCACCTTCTTTAAGTGCAAGGGCAATTTGGGGGTGATCCAAATTAATCAAGATTTTGTGTTCATCTCTTTTGTATTGTGATCTTGGATAATTGCGAACCGACAGAGCATCCTTGATTCGAGCGAATATTGAAAGAACCGCCATTAAAGTCTAGAGATAACAGTGTGTGACAACCGCCATGGGTGGATACAGAAATGACGGTTACTTCTTCA
>Ga0180069_1000105_pt1 | contig 18011 bp, 13 predicted proteins | sample EasRivERM_16_10D_2_FD_121793 | JGI IMG/M metagenome (GOLD analysis project Ga0180069, IMG submission 121793) | Soil microbial communities from meander-bound floodplain in the East River, Colorado, USA - East River metaG ERMLT231B'_16_10D | ecosystem: Environmental > Terrestrial > Soil >...
CGATCCACCCAACTCCAGTCCATCGCCGGATGACCTAACGCCGGAAGGCGCGCCGGATGAGGCGGCCCTTCCGCGCCGGGGGGTTGGTAGGGGGCGCCCACAGTGAGGCAGATCGCCCGGCAGCCGGCCTGCACGGCCTGCTGCACCCGGCTGCGGACCGCCGTCACGTCGGCTTCAGGATATACCTGATACCAAAGGGGAGTCTTGGCCTGGGCGGCGATCCGGTCGAAGGGGACGCTGGAACGGCCGCTCACCACCACCGCCGCCTGCGCAGCGGACGCTCCCCGAACCGTGGCCAGCTCGCCCTCGGGATGGAATCGCTGCTGGTGCGACGCCGGACCTACCAGAAGCGGCGCGAACATCTTATCCCCGAACAACTCGGTGGTGAGATCCATGTCCCGCACGTCGATCAGCATGCGCGGACGGAAGGTCATGCGGTCGAACGCGCGGCGGTCGCTGCCGGCGATGGCCACAAAGGCCGCGCTGGCCAGCTTGCGTTGGGCCATCGACTCGACTTCGAAGACGTTCACCAGCTCCGCTCGCGGAGCGATCCGGCCGGGCGGCTCTCCGGCCAGCTCCTGGGCGCGCAGCAGCGGCGACCCGGCCAGCAGCAACCCGAAGCTCTCCAAAGCCCGGCGCCGGCTGAAATGGGCCTTACTCATAGGAAGTTCGTCCTCACCGCGGTGCGGTCGAGGGAGGCCAGGGTGGGGCGTCCGAGGTGGGCCATGGCCAGCACCAGCTCCGCCTGCAGGATTTCCAGAACCCGCTGCACCCCCGGAGCGCCGTACGCCCCCAGGCCCCAGCGCGGCACGCGGCCCAAGCAAATGGCTTTCGCGCCCAGGGCGAGCGCCTTCACGACGTCGGCGCCGCGCCGGAAACCGCTGTCGACCAGCACCGGAATCCGGCCGCCCACGGCCTCCACGATCTCCGGCAACGCTTCCAGACTGGACGGCGCGTAGTCGAGATAACGCCCGCCATGATTGGACACGATGACGCCGTCCACCCCGTGGTCCAGAGCCAGGCGCGCGTCATCCCCGGTCAGGATGCCTTTGAGTAGCAGCGGTACCTTGGTGTAGGCGCGCAACTGCTTGATCGTGGCCCAGCCGATATACGGCGTCTGCCCGCGAGTACCGTAACGGGTCAGGGGGACCTGCTCGGACCGGCGACGGGCGGAGCTCCCCAAGGCCCCGGCGGGCACGCCGCCCGTGAGATTTCGATTGTGCAGCACCCGCTCGCGGTGCGAGGTGTATTGGACATCCACGGTCAAGGCGATGGCGCGGCACCCGGCGGCCTGGGCATTCTCCACCAGCTCGCGGTTCCCCTCGTCCGTATCCCGGGCATAGAGCTGGAACCACAGGGGGCCGGCAGCGGCGGCGGCGATCTTATCGATTGGAAAGCTCGCCACCGTGCTGACGATCAAGGGGGTGTTGGAGGCGGCGGTGGCGCCGCGGTGGGTGTCCAGCTCGCCGTTGGGGTGCAATTGCCCGTGACCGGCCGATGGGGCGATCATCAGGGGGTAGGCCATCTTCATGCCCAGCACCTCGGTGGAAGGGTCGATGGCGCTGACATTCACCATGGCCCGGGGGACCAGGTCCACCCAGTCGAAGGCCTCCCGATTGCGGCGCAGGGTGAACTCGCCCTCCACGCCGAGTGCTGTGTACTGGTAGGCCTCTCGCGTCACTTTGGCGAAGGCCACCGGCTCGAAGTCGAACACGGTCAGGAGCTCGTTCATCGCCGGAACGCGGCTGTGATCCCGAAAAGGGTCCTGCTGGGATCGCAGCAGCGGCGACCCGGCCAGGAAACCCGCGGTTGCGAGGAGCGCCTGGCGGCGCGTCAGGGCGCGGCGCCACTGGTATTCCAGTCGTCCCATGGGAAACAGTATACTCTCCGACGAGGTCACAGCAGCAGCGACTCGATGCGAAAAGCGTGAACCATTTCCTGAGGAGGCGACCACGCAAAAACGGTAAAGCGTCCATCCTGCGAGGCCACCAGGGCCACGGAATCCCGCTGATCCTGCCCGAACTGCGCGGCCGAGAGGTGCCGGGTGCCGCCGATCTCGCCGGGGTGGACAATGCGGGCGGCGGCACCCTCGATCGGCTCGGTCCGGAGCACGCGTTCGACCTGCGCCCACCCCTCCCGGCGTCCTATCTTGGCGCCGAAAGCGAGCAGATCGCACTGATCGGTGAGGACCATGGCCCCGTCCACCGCGGTGAGGCCCGCCACCACGTCGATGGCCCGGCGGAGCGCTTCCTGCCACTGGCGCTGATCCCTCCCGCCGGGGTCCTCCCGTAGCAGCTCGGAGAGTTCGGAGTAGGCAGGCATTACTGCGTAGGAGATGGGCCCTATCATCGACTCCCGCCACGCCGGCGTGTTCTGGGGAACGACCAGCAGCGATCCGCCGCGCCCATGCGCGCGCATGGAGACGGCCAGCCGTATGAGCACGTGGACCGAGTCGGCTGAAGAGGAGGGCGAGTCGAAGCCGAGCAGCGAGGCTACCAGCGGCGGGCAGTCGGGCATGCTGATGGCCTGGTGGTCCAGCACCTTGATCTGGTCGCCCTCCAGTACCGCCACATTGAGGAACTTGCCGGACTCCTCGCTACGGCGATGCTTGATGACCAGCAGCCCCGGCGCGATAACCTCAAGCACGAAGCACAACGTGGGAAGCGCGCGGGTGGCTCCCCAGACGTAGAACGCCTCGCCGTCGCGCCAGACGCCCAGGTGAATTCCGGGGCGCTCCACGGCCGGGGCGAGCCGGGTAAGGGCGTCCGGAGCGAGCGGGAGCCGCTGTTCGAACCGGATGGAGCGCTCCGCCTGCTCGGGCGGGAGGTAGGCGAGCGAGATCGTCGGAGGGAATTTTTCCTCGCGCCGGAGGCTCGCCCAGAAGGCGGCATCAATAACCGCCTCGATCGCGTCCGCCTGTGGTGGGGGCGCCAGGTCTTGTCCGCCGCGCCCGCGCTCGGCTGCGAGATGACGCGCAAAGTGCCGCTCGACCAGGGGAGCTATCGCGCGGGCGACCGGGTAGGCGGGTTCCGTCACGCTGAATTCAGTATAATCACTGAGGAGGCAAGAAACTATGAAACGATCCGCACACGCGGTGTGGAAGGGCAATCTCACGAGCGGCTCCGGGACGGTGTCGACGGCCACTGCCACGCTGAAAAGCACGCCGTACTCCTTCCATAGCCGCTTCGAGCAAGGAGCCGGAACCAACCCCGAGGAGCTGCTGGCAGCCGCCCACGCCGGCTGCTTTGCGATGGCCCTCTCGCATCAACTGGCCCAGGCCGGCTTAACGGCGGAGAGCCTGGAGGCCTCCTGCACCATCACCCTGGACCAGAAGGACGGAGGGTTCGCGATCACGGAGAGCCATCTCGAGTTGAAGGCCAAGGTACCAGGCGCCACGCAGGCGGCGTTCGATCAGGCGACCCAGGCTGCCAAGACCGGATGCCCTGTGTCTAAGCTATACAACACCAACATTACGCTGAACGCTCACCTGGAAGGCTAACGTCCTGTCCCACGTGGGGCGGTGGCGGGTTGACAGGGCCGGGGGGAACCGCTAGACTGAAGGTAGTTCAATGCCGTCGGGGCGTGGCTCAGCCTGGCTAGAGCGCCTGGTTCGGGACCAGGAGGCCGGTGGTTCAAATCCACTCGCCCCGACCAATCCTCTCTACTTCCTGTGGGCACCCTGGACTGACACCAGAGGGCCGCCTTGCATCGAGCTCTCGTTGCTGCGTCTGTCTGGCTCTTCCCTCGCCTACTGGAGGCGTTCGGCAGATGCCGGAAAGGCCGGCCGGGCGAGACGGTGGGTCAGGACTGGCACAAGCAGGCCGCTGACATGTGTACAATAGAAAGATCCGCATCGCGCGAAAGGGGAGATATTTGCGTCCGAGTTCTCTGCTCACCGCGTCCTTGCCGGCACTGGCCGCCGCGCTGTTGGCCGGCTGCAGCTCGCGGCAGACGCAGTCCGCCGGGGCGCCTCCAGCGACCCCGGTGAGCGTGGCCGTGGTGACGCAGGAGTCCGTGCCGGTGGAAATTCGGGCCATTGGCGCGGTGGAAGCTTCGGCGACGGTGCAGGTGAAGTCGCAGATCGCGGGCGAGTTGCTGAGCGTGAAGTTCACCGAGGGCGGTAACGTCAACCGGGGCGACCTGCTGTTCGAAATTGACGCGCGTCCATACCGGGAGGCGCTGCGGCAGGCGGAAGCGGCGGTGGCCAGGGATGGCGCGCAGTTGCGGCAGGCGGAAGCGAATCTGGCCCGCGATCAGGCGCAATCGAGAAACGCGGACGTGGAGGCGGCACGGTACGAGGCCCTGGTGAAGGAAGGCGTTGTCTCGCGCACACAGTATGACTACGCCCGAACGAACTCCGATGCTCTGCGGGAGGCCATCCGCGCCGACCAGGCGGCCATTGAAAGCGCCCGCGCCTCGCTCGAAAGCGACCGGGCGGCGGTGGACCGGGCCAAGCTCGACCTGAGCTATTGCGAAATTCGCTCGCCGATTCCGGGCCGCGCCGGTAATTTGCTGGTACACGCGGGCAACCTGGTAAGGGCAAATGGGGACACCCCGCTGGTGGTTGTCAACCAGGTCACGCCCATCTTCGCGACGTTCGGCGTTCCGGAGCGCCAGCTTGCCGCCATCCGGCGAAACAGCAGCGCTCGCAGGCTGCCGGTCGAGGTCTCGCCGCAGGATGACCGGGGCAAGGTGGTGCGCGGAATCCTGACCGTCATCGACAATACCGTGGACACCAACACCGGCACGATTCGCCTCAAGGCGACCTTCGCGAACGAAGAGCGCCTCCTCTGGCCGGGGCAGTTCGTCGACGTCGCGCTGACGCTGGACACGCGGAGCAACGCCATCCTGGCGCCGCCCGAAGCGGTGCAGGCCGGGCAACAGGGACAGTTCGTTTACGTGGTGAAATCGGATCAGACGGTCGAGTCCAGGAGCGTTACGGTGGGACCGGCCGTGGGAGGCAAGGTGATCATCGAGAAGGGCCTGGCGAAGGGTGAGACGGTGGTCACCGACGGCCAACTGCGCCTGTTTCCCGGCGCGCGCATTCAGGCGGTTGCGGGGCTCTGAGCATGAACGTTTCGCGCCTTTTCATCGAGCGTCCGGTGATGACCGCGCTGGTCACGCTGGCGATTCTGCTGTTCGGATTCGTGGGCTACCGGGCGCTGCCGGTAGCGGCGCTGCCGAGCGTCGACTATCCGACCATTCTGGTACAGGCCTTTCTGCCGGGCGCGAGTCCGGAGACCATGGCCTCGTCGGTGGCGACGCCGCTGGAGCGCGAGTTCTCCACCATCGCCGGCGTGCAGACCATGAGCTCCACGAATTCGCAGGGGATGACCGCGATCACCGTGCAGTTCGTGCTGTCGCGGAATATCGACGCCGCCGCGCAGGACATCCAGGCGGCGATCTCCAAGGCGGCGGCGTTCCTGCCTGCCAGCATGCCGCGGCCTCCTTCGTATCAGAAGGCGAACCCGGCCGAGCAGCCGGTGCTTTACCTGGCTCTCACTTCCGCTACGCTGCCGCTTTACACCGTGGATGAGTATGCCGAGACGTTGCTAGCGCAACGGATTTCCATGGCCAGCGGCGTGTCGCGGGTGCTGGTCTACGGGGCGCAGAAATACGCCGTGCGCGTGCAGTTGAACCCCGACGCGCTGGTGGCGCGGGGGATCGGCATCGACGAAGTGCAGCGCGCCGTGCAGCAGAACAACGTGAATCTGCCTACCGGCAAGCTCTACGGAGAAAAACAGGCGTTCACGGTGCAATCGAGCGGACAGTTGACCAGCGCGGCGGCTTACCGGCCCCTCATCGTGGCGTGGCGGAATGGCCTGCCGGTACGGCTGGAAGAGCTGGGCCGCGTGATCGATGGCGTCGAGACCGACAAGGTGATGGCCTGGTTCAACGGCGTGCGCGGCGTGATCCTGGCCGTCCAGCGGCAACCCGGCGCCAACACCGTTGAGGTAGTGGACAACATCAAGAAGCTGCTGCCAGTGTTCCGCAGCGAGATCCCGCCGGCGGTGAACCTGGCGGTGGCGTTCGACGCCTCGGAGTCGATTCGCGGATCGATCAATGACGTCAAGTTCACGCTCGTGCTGACCATTTGCCTGGTGGTCATGGTGATCTTCCTGTTCCTGCGGAATCTTTCGTCCACGCTGATTCCGGGCGCCGCCGTCCCGCTTTCGATTATCGGCACGTTTGCGACCATGTATCTGCTCGGCTATAGCCTGAATAATCTCTCGCTGATGGCCCTGACGCTATCGGTGGGGTTCGTGGTGGACGACGCCATCGTGATGCTGGAGAACATCGTGCGCCATATGGAGCTGGGTCAGGCGCCGCTTCAAGCCGCGATCATGGCTTCGCGAGAGATCGGTTTCACTATCCTTTCCATGACCCTGTCCCTGGTGGCCGTTTTCATTCCGGTACTGTTCATGGGCGGGATCGTGGGCCGTCTGCTGCACGAATTTTCGATGACCATCACGGTCGCCATCCTGATATCCGGCTTCGTCTCGCTCAGCTTTACGCCCATGCTGGGCAGCCGCTTCCTGCGAATGGACCACGGGGCGCGGCACGGGCGCGCCTACCTCACCCTGGAAGCAGGCTTTCAGGCGGTATTGAAATTCTATGACTACACTCTGCAGAAGACCTTGCGGCATCAGTTCGCCACGGTGGTCTTCGCTGTGGCGCTGCTCGGCGGAACGCTGTATCTGTTCTTCACCATGCCGACCGGCTTCATCCCCAGCCAGGACAGCGGCTTCATTTTCGGGGTCACCATGGCCGGCCAGGACATTTCCTTCGATTCGATGACCAAGCATCATCGCGCCGTGGCCGACCTGGCCCAGCAGCACCCCGACGTCCAGGACGTCGGCGCGTTCGTCCTGGATGGGAATCAGGGGTTCCTATTCTTGAGAATGAAGCCCCGCTCGGAACGGAAGCTGACGGTGGACCAGATCATGGAGGAGCTGCGGCCCAGAATGTCCACGGTTCCCGGGATTATGGCCTTTCTCCAGAATCCGCCGCCGATCACGATCAGCGGACAGTTCACCACCAGCGTCTACCAGATGACGCTGCAAAGCGCTAACTTGAAGGAGATCTATGCCTGGGTGCCGCGTCTGCTGCAGAAAATGCGCGAGCTGCCCGGATTCCTGGATGTGAACTCCAATCTGCAGATCAGCAGCCCGCAGGTGATGGTCGATATCGACCGGGACCGCGCGCTGGCGCTGGGCGTGTCGCCCGAGCAGATCCAGAACGCCCTGTACACGGCGTTCGGCAGCCGCCAGGTATCCACCATTTATACCCCGGCAAACCTGTACGCGGTGATTACCGAAGTCGAGCCACAGTATCAGCGCAACCCGGAGGCGCTCTCCAAGCTCTACGTGCGCTCTTCCCAGGGGTCCTTGATTCCGCTGGACGCGGTGGTGAAGGTCTCCCGAGGTGTCGGACCGCTCAACGTGAACCACTTCGGGCAGCTTCCGGCCGTTACCGTCTCCTTCAATCTCAAGCCCGGTTTCTCGCTGGGCGAGGCGGCCGCCGGGGTGAACGCGGCCGTGCGGGAACTGCGCATGCCGGCCACCATCAGCGTCAACTTCCAGGGTACGGTGAAGGAATTCCAGCAGTCGTTCCAGGGCCTTTCCATTCTGCTGCTGGTGGCCATACTGGTCATCTATATTGTACTGGGGATACTGTACGAGAGCTTCATTCATCCGATCACGATTCTCTCCGGGTTGCCTTCCGCGGTCTTCGGCGCGCTGCTGACCCTCAAGCTGTTCCACAAGGAGATCGATCTCTACGCTTTCGTCGGGCTGATCATGCTGTTTGGGGTGGTGAAGAAGAACGCCATCATGATGATCGACTTCGCCCTGGACGCGCAAAGGCTGGGAGACAAGGACCCCCGGGACGCGATTTACGCCGGATGCATTCTGCGATTCCGGCCGATTATGATGACCACCATGGCGGCGCTGTTCGGCACCCTGCCGATCGCGTTGAAATATGGCGAAGGCGCGGATGCGCGCCAGCCGCTGGGTCTGGCGGTGGTCGGGGGGCTGCTCGTGTCGCAGGTCCTGACGCTGTACATCACGCCGGTGATCTACCTCTACTTGGAGAGGTTCCAGGTGTGGCTCCGGGGGAGCGCGGAACAAGGGGAGCACCTTGTGGAGGCGGGGCTGAAGCCCCGCGCGGGCTGAAGCCCGCCCTACCGGGAGGCCTTCTTGGCCACTGGGGTCTCCGACGACGGTGCCGTCAGTGGGGGCTTCTTGGGAACGTCGGCCAGGCTCTTCTGGAGGGCCTCCATCAGATCGATCACCGGGGCCATCCGCCGCACCGGCGCCTCGGCCACCTCCTCACCCTGCTGCTTGGCCTCGATCAGGCCCTTCACCTTCTCCTGGTACTCATCCCGGTACTGCGACACGTCGAACGGGCCGGCCAGGCTCTGGACGAGCTGCTCGGCCAGCTTCAGCTCCTGCGGCTTGATCTCCACGCCGTCGCGCTGGCCGTACTCGCCCACCTGGCGGATCTCGTTGGGGTAGAACATGGTGTGCAGGGTCAGGCCATTCTTGCGCGGCCGGATGATGACCATGAACTCCCGTTGGTGCATAGACACCTTGGCCACCGCCGCGTAGCCGGTCTGGGTCATGGCGTCCACCAGAAGCTGATAGGGCTTGCGGCCGGGCTCTTCCGGCACCGCGTAGTAGGATACATCGTAGAACAGCGGGTCGACTTCCTCCAGCTTGACGAATTGCAGGATCTCCATGGTCTGGCTGGAGGCCGGAGCGATCTTGTCGAGCTCCTGGTCCTCCACCAGGATGTAGCGGTCCTTGGCGTACTCGTAGCCCTTCACTAGCTCCGAGCGCTCCACCGTGCGGTCGCAGGTGGGGCAGTAGATGTGCTGTTTGATCCGCGAGTGGCACTCCTTGTGGATCTGGTTGAAACTGACCCGTTCGTCCCGCGCCGCTACGTGCAGGCGCACCGGCACCGAGATCATGCCAAAAGCAAGATACCCCTTCCAAACCGTGCTGGCCATGCTATTATCCTAAGCCAATAGGAAAGGGACACGCAACATGCGCATACGGCTGTCGCTGGCAGGACTGCTTCTGGGAACCTGGGGGGCCGTCGCCCAGGAGCCCCCGAACCGCCTCACCCCGCAGGAGATCGCCCAGGGCTGGGTACTGCTATGGGACGGCGAAAGCATGTTCGGCTGGGAATCCCACGGGGGGGCCGAGTGGAAGATCGCCGGCGGCGCCCTGGTGGGCGATTCCGCCCAGGGCGGCTGGATTGGCACCACCACCCCCTTCGCCGACTACGAGCTGCGCTGCGAGTTCCGCACCACGGCCGACGGCAATAGCGGCGTGTTCCTGCGGTCGGCCCGCGAGGGCGCTCCCCACCAGACCGGCTACGAGCTGCAAGTCTACGACGCCCATCCCGGCGGCTATAACACGGGCAGCCTGGTGGGCTACGCCAAAGCATCCGAGGCCAAGATTGTTCCCGGCCAGTGGAACCGGTTCGAGGTGACGGCCGAGGGCGACCGCTTTATCGTGGTTCATAATGGCAAGAAGATCCTGGACGCCCGCGACGGGCAGCACCCGGTGGGGGTGATCGGCCTGCAGTACAACCAGGGCAAGAAGGTCGAGTTCCGCAACCTCAAGCTGCGCCCGCTGGGCCTGAAGCCGATCTTCAACGGCAAGGACCTGAGCGGCTGGAGCAAGGTGGAGCGGCCCGGCGGGACCAAGGCGCCGCCGGAGTGGTCGGTCAAGGACGGGGCCATTCATGTGGAAAAGGGTCCCGGTCAGATCGAGACCGACGGCGCCTGGACCGACTTCGTCGCCCAGCTCGATATCCGCACCAACGCCTTGAATGCCACGCACCACCCCAACAGCGGCGTGTTTCTCCGGGCCGACAAGGGAAAGTTCTGGACCGGGTACGAGATTCAGATCCGCAATGAGTACAAGGAAGGCAACCGCGCCGCCCCCGTCGATTTCGGCACCGGGGGCGTCTATTTTCACCAGCCGACGCGGCGAGTGGTGTCAAACGACAACGAGTTCTTCACCGAGACCATCGTGGCCCAGGGACGGCATCTGAGCGTGTGGGTGAACGGGATCCAGGTCGCCGATTACCAGGACACCCGCGAGGAAGGCGCGGACCCGCGCAAGCAGGCGCGCCTGGCCGCCGGTCCGATCAGCCTGCAGGCCCACGACCCTACCACCAATCTGGACTTTAAGAATCTCCGACTGGTTTCGCTGCCCAAGGAGCGCTAGTGTCCCGAGTTAGAAGTTCATTGAATAAGTTGGGCGCTCACGTTGCTCGCAAGGCCGCCAAGCTCGCCAAGAAACCCTTGGCGTCCTTGGCGCCTTTGGAACACCAGGATAAGCCTGGCTGATCTTGTGAACTGAAAGGAGTTCACCATGTGGTGCGGAGAGGGGGACTTGAACCCCCACGAGCTTGCGCCCGCTAGCACCTCAAGCTAGTGCGTCTGCCAATTCCGCCACCTCCGCACGTCGGGCGAGACTACTTTTTGCCGGCCGGGGCCGGAGTCTGTTTGTGACCGCCACCGGGGGCCGGGAGCGGCACTGTGATCGTATCGGGCGACGTCTTCGGGTTGGTGCCTTCCGGCGCCAACTGAATGTTGACCGGCGCGCCGCTGGTCGCTGGGACCCCTTGCACCGGCGCCGGCGTGGTGGTCTTGGCCGGAACCGCCGGAGCCTTGGTCGAGGTCTTCTCCTTGTCCAGCACCGAAGAGCCGGTCCCGCCCCGACGCGTCGCCAGGATCGACAAGGTGAGCGACGTGAGCATGAAGGCCACTGCCGCAAAGGTGGTTGCTTTGGAGAGCACCGTCGCCGCGCCGCGCGGGCCGAAGGCGGTCTGGGAGCCCATGCCGCCGAACGCTCCCGCCAGATCCGCCGCCTTGCCGCTCTGTAGCAGCACGACGATGATCAGGAAGAAGCAGACCACCACGTGAATGGTTACCAGAACGTAGATCATAAAAAAAGAAGCCTTTAACTATTAGCTGTTAGCCATTAGCAATCAAAAATTTACCAACGAGGCCATGGAGGCGGGGGTTAGACTGGCGCCGCCTACTAATGCTCCGTCTATCTCGGGGCGGGCCATCAAGCCCTTGATATTATCGGGCTTCACGCTGCCGCCGTAGAGGACACGGAGATACTCGGCGGGTAGCGGTCCGAATCGTCTTGCCGCGCGCTCGCGGATGAGGCGGTGCGCTTCGGCAGCGATTTCGGGGGTCGCCGTACGGCCGGTCCCGATCGCCCACACAGGCTCGTAAGCTACCAGTATCCCAGAGAATTGCTCGGTGGTCAAACCGGCGAAAGCGCCCTCGAACTGGTCGACCAGAACCCTTTCGGTTTGGCCGGCCTCGCGCTCCTCCAGGCGCTCGCCGATGCACACGATGGGGACCAGACCGGCGGACAAGGCGGCGCCAAGACGCCGGTTCACGGTTTGATCGGTCTCGCCGAAGTACTGGCGGCGCTCGCTGTGGCCGATGATGACGTGGGTGCAGCCGGCGGCGGCCAGCATCGGGCCCGAGACCTCTCCGGTGAAGGCGCCCTCGCGCTCCCAAAAAAGGTTCTGGCCGCCCACCTGGATACGGGTGCCCCGCGCCATTTCGACGGCCGCGGCGAGCGCCGGGAAGGTCGGGCAGACGATGATTTCGCAGTGGGTGCTGTTCTCCACCAGGGGTTTGAACTGCTCGAAGAAGTCCACCGTCTCGGCTACCGATTTGTACATTTTCCAGTTGCCGGCGAGGACAGGGGTTCGTTTGCTCACGTACGGAGTTCCTCCAGAAAGCTGGTCCCAGCGCTGATGCGGGCGCCGAAGTTGTAGGCTACGGTTTGGCCGATGTCGGCCAGAGAGCGGCGGGTACCCAAGGCGACGCCGGGGTGGACGCGCGGGCCGGAGACCAGCAGGGGAACGTACTCGCGCGAATGGTCGGTGGAGGGCGTGGTCGGGTCGCAGCCGTGGTCGGCCGTCAGGATGAGCACGTCGTCGGGACCGAGGGAGGTCTCGATCTCGGTGAGCCGGCGGTCGAAGTGTTCGAGCGCCGCCGCGTAGTTTTCGACGTCGTTGCGGTGCCCCCACAACATGTCGAAGTCCACCAGGTTCACGAAGATGAGTCCCTCGGTTTGTTGGCCGGCGGCGGCGAGAATCTGATTGATACCGTCCTCGTTGTTCTTGGTCTTCACCGAGGCGGTCAGGCCCCGGCCGACGAAGATGTCGGAAATCTTACCCACGCCGTAGACCGGCACGCCGCGCTCCGACAGCCGGTCGAGAAGCATGCCGGCGGGCGGCGGGACGGCGTAGTCGTGACGGTTGGCGGTGCGGCTAAAAGACCCTGGAGCACCGAGGAAGGGCCGGGCGATCACGCGCGCCACCTCGAGCGGGCCGCGGAGCAGCTCGCGGGCGACCTCGCAGATCCGGTACAGCTCGGGAACAGGGATAACTTCCTCGTGGGCGGCGATCTGGAAAACGCTGTCGGCGGACGTATAAACGATGGGCGAGCCGGTGCGCAGGTGCTCGGCGCCGAGCTCTTTGATGATCTCGGTGCCGGAGGCGGCGACGTTACCGAGGGTTCCGCGGCCGATACGGCGCTCAAAGCGGTGGAGGATGTCGCGGGGGAAGCCGTGGGGAAAGAGCGGGAAGGGCCGTTCGAGGATGATGCCGGCCATTTCCCAATGGCCGGTGGTGGTGTCCTTGCCGGGGGAGGCGAGGGTGCAGCGTCCATAGGCGCCGGCGGGATGAGGGGCGGGGGGGAGTTGGGCGAGGGGCTTGATATTGGCCAGACCGAGGCGGGTCAGGTGAGGGAGGCTCAAGCGGCGCTGTTGGGCGATGTTGCCCAGGGTGTCACTGCCCTGGTCGCCGTAGGCGGCGGCGTCGGGCATCTCGCCGATGCCGACCGAGTCGAGGACGATCCAGAGGACGCGCCGGAACATGAACTCCCATTGTAGGGGATTCTCCGGTGCACCGAGCCGCGACCGTAAGGGAGCGGTTGGTTCGGACACGCGAAGAAACCATTCCCTGACGGTCGCGGTTCGGTGCCGGCTCAGCGGATTGCCACGGTGACCCGCTGCCTGGTGGTCATCGATGAGACCACCAGTGCGAGCGACACCGCCGAACCCGTAGGCGCATTTGCCGGCACCACGACGTTGATTTGCACCAAAGCGCGGATACTACCCGGAGAGGGGCCCGCGTAAGCGATGGGAACCGATACCCCTGCCAGAAGCGGGCTGGCAACAAATCCAAGCATCTGCGGCGCGGTGGCGATCTCACCGTCCACGAAGTTCGTTCCCAGCAAGGCCAAGCCGCTGGTATACAGGGTCAGGAACGAACCCCGCCGGGCAGGATTATCCGGCGAGTTCAGCGTGCCGTCGGCGTTCTGGACAGCGCCCTGGCCGATGCCGGAGCCGTCCAGGGTGAAGATGGCGGGAGAGGAATCGCGCACAGCGATGGTGCGCGGGCTGGTCCGGTTTCCCTGGACCTCCACCTGCACGTCGGTACTGGTGCGGGGTGTGACGGCATAGGGGACGATGGCGCGGATCTCGCTCGCCGAGACGAAGAGAAGCGGCGCGGGCACGCCGTCGAACAGGACCCGGACGCCGGCGAGGGTGGTATCCACGCGGCCCTGGGCGTTGAGGCGGAGGGATGCTCCCTGGGCGGGTCACCGCCCGGCGCCCGACAGGGTTACGATCTCGCCCGGGGCCACCGGCCCGGCGGCCAGGCTGGCTGTATTTACAATACAACTGACCGCGAACGAGGGGGACGGCGCGGAAAAATCGATCTTGCTGACAAAGGTGTGGCCGCTGGGCCGGCCGAAGGCTCCGGGCGTGGGAGGGAAGTCGGTCGAGTCGCTGCGGCCGGTGAGGTAGGCGGAGCCGGCGCGGTCGAGGGCGACGGCCGCGCCATCATCCCGGACGTTGCCGCCTAGATAGGTGGAATACACTGGCCGGCTGCCGGCGGGGTCCAGTACGAAGAGGAAGGCGTTGGCGAAGGAGAACTCGTTGCCGATGCAGGGCTGGACCGCGCCGGGCGTGGTGGGGAAGTTCGGGGCGTCGGTGGAGCCGGCGATGAAGGCCCGGCCTTGCGCATCCACGGCCACGCCGCTGACCACAATGGCGCCGGCTCCGCCCAGATAGGTGGAGTAGATCGGGGCGCTGCCCGCGGCATTCAACTTCATGACGAATCCATATCGCGGATACACCCGCGGAAGGTTGGAAAGTTCGGGGACGAAGGTGGTGAGAAACGCACCCGGCGTCACGGGAAAGTCGGGAGCGGCGGTAAAGCCCACGAGGTAGGCGCTGCCCGAGGAATCGACGGTGATACCGGTCACGCCGCTCTCCACCGACCCTCCCACAAAGGTGGAGTAAACCAGGTCGTTCCCGGAGGATGTGAATTTGGTGATGAAACCAGCGTTAGCCGTGCGGGTGGTCTGCATGGCGCCCGCCGTGACCGGATACTCCAGGTTTGCGGTCATTCCGGCGAGGTAGGCGCTACCCGAGCTGTCGACGGCGACGGCGATCGGCTGGACGGCCGGAAGGAAGAAACGGTCGGCGAAGGCGTTTCCCACCACGGTCGAGTACGCCAAGCCGCTCCCGTCCGCGTTGATCTTAGCGAGAAAGGCGGCGGAAACGTTACGGTTCAAAGAGGGCGGGCGGTAGGCGCCCGAGGTAGTGGGGAAATCAGGCGACTGTGTTGTGCCGGCCACGTAAGCGTTGCCGGCAGAGTCGCTGGCGATGGCCCGGCAGGCGGCGAGGCCAGAGCCCCCAAGATACGTTGAGTACAGCAACGCGCTGCCGGTAGGATTCAGTTTGGCGACAAAGCCGGTAGCGAAAGCGTTAGGGCCAGGGTTGGGGCTGGCGGACTGGAAGGCCGACCGGGTGGTGGCAAAGTTCCGCGAAGTAGTGGACCCGGTCACATAGGCGTTGCCGGCGGCGTCCACGGCGATGGCGGTCCCGGTGTCGTTGGCTTCGCCGCCCAGGAACGTTGCATAGAGCAGGTTGGCACCCGTGGGATCGAGCTTGGCGACGTAGACGCTGGTGCCTCGAAACTTCCCAAACGACGTTTGCAGGGCGCCGGGGGTGACCGGAAAATCGGCAGTACTGGTGGTGCCTGCCACGTAGGCGTTGCCGGCGGCGGCGACGCCGATAGAAGAGCCTCCGCGCTCGAGGCCCGCCAACTGGCCGGCCGTAGTCGGACGGGGACCCATCCGCAGGTTATAGCTGAGCACCGGATCGATGACCAAGGGGCGGCTCGGGTCACGGCCCGCCACGGTAAAGCCCACGCCTCCGTCGCCGAGGAACCGATAGCGTCCTGCCAACCCCCGGCGGGCGGACCCTTCCTGCTGGTAGACGGCCGGCCGGCGCTGGCGGATCTCTCCGGCAGCGGTTTCCAGAACCAAATCCCCCTCCGCCGAGAGCCGCATGCCGCCGGCGCCCGCAAAGCGCATCTGGATCACCGCCGGATCGACGCCCGGTGCTACCAATAAGTCATACTCGACACGGCCTCCGCTCTCGTAAAAGATAGCGTCGACACCGGGGTAGAGGCTGCGATAGCGTACCCGGGCGAAACGGGGCACGCCGGTTATCCAGCGCTGTGGATCGCTCCCCAGGAAGTAGTTGGCGATCCCGGGCAGACGGTCGGCACCCTCGAGGCGCGCGTTCGGGTGGGCGCCGGAGAACGTCATCTCCACCGCCGCATCCCCCAGCCGCAGCACGGCCCCCGCCGATGTGAGCAACAAGGCGGTCTCCTCACCGCGCGCCAGGTATCGGACCCGCGGGTCTGCCTGGCCTCGGTTTTCCTCAAAGGCGATGGGAAGCGATCCCTGTGCCAGGAGGACACACGTGTTAAGGACAACCAGAGGTAGAGTCGCCGCTCGGGGCATACTTCATAGTACGCCGGTCCGGCAGTCTGATGTTACGTCACCTCTCGCACCGCCACTCTAAGGTGAATCCCGAATTTCACCGGCCTGCCCTCCGGTGTATAGTGGACTCATGCGGCCAGGCGCCTGCCTCTTTCTGATGTTGGTGTCTACGGCGACCTCCGCTGCGCAAGCAACCCGTGGCCAGACGTCGCGTCGCTTCACCGGACCCTGCGCCTCCGCCGACCCGGTCTACGCCAAGATTGCCAACGCCACCGGCGGCCAGCAGTACCTGCTACGCGGGTCCGAAATAGAGAAGAGTGGCGCAGTCATGGAAGCGAAGGTGCTCCACAGCGCGAACATTCTGTTCGCCAGTGGCGTCTTGCGCAAGGGCGAGCCCCGCGACTTCCAGGTCCCGGTCGACTCCACCATCCAGAGCGTCGCGTTCTCGGTTACCGTGGAATGCAAGGAATCCATTGCCGTGTGGCGTCCGTCGGGCGACGTGGTCACCCCGGGCGGCTCGGCAGGTTTCCGCGATACCGAGATGGTGGCGGGCCGCATCCTCACGGTGACGCGCCCTGAAACCGGCCCTTGGCGCGTCCGGGTGTCCGGTACGGGAGGGTATTCGGTTTCCGTGCTGGCCAAGAGCGATTTGGACTTGATCGGCTTCGACTTCGTCCGCCTCGGGGGTCGGCCAGGACACGAGGGTCTGTTCCCCATCCCGGGCCAGCCCACCAGCCCGGACCAGATGGCGCGGGCCAGACTCTCTGGCCCCTTCCAAACCGCAACCTTCAAGCTGCTCTCCGAGGCCGGCGACTTCCTCCAGACCCTGACCCTCACCACTACCGATCGCGGGGAATTCATCGGCAACCTGCGACTCCCCGGGCAACCCTTCCGCGTAGCCGTCGAAGGTACGGATGAGCGTGGTCTCGCCTATCAGCGGGTCCTGGCCCACCGCATGGAGTTACAGACTATCGAGATTACGACGCTCACCCCGGTGGAGGAGCTGAAAGCCGGCAGCACCACCAAGATGTCCTTTCAGGTGCGCAACCTGGGTACGGCGGGTGCGTTCCAGGCGACGGTCGTATGGCTCGGCCGTAACTTTATGCGAACGCCTGCGCCGATGCGCTTGGCCCTGCCCGCCGAGGGCGCAGTGGCCATCGAGGCAGACGTAGACGTGCCCGCCGACGCGACCCCCGGCACGGAAGTCACTATTAGTGTAGCGGTCACACGCAAGACCCCGCCTGCCTCTGAGAACGGCTTAGCCCTCTCGGTGGCGATTCGGTAGGATAGGCCTCCGGCCTGTCCTACACCGCCATCTGAAAGGCTCGGGGACGGAAAAGGAACTCCACGATGTTTCCCTCGTGCGGCTGGAGCCAGTCCAGCTTGATGGTGGGGATGGGACCTAGGTTCAGGCGATCTACATGGTGGGCGTCGATTAGCTGCCGCTGCCACTGGTTGTCCTCGGTGATCGCGCTGCACACTAGCGTTCCGCCGATCTTCTCCAGCATCTTCTCCTGCGGGCACCGCACCACGCTCACAAACGGGAACATGAACTCGGTGTTGGCCGCCGGCACTTCCGGCGAGTCGCAGTGGAGGACTGTGGGGCGCAGATAGCCGCAGCGCTGCTTCTCTACCAGCCGGGGGCCAAATCGGGACGTCACGTGCTCCACCCCGGCGTCGTGCAGCAGCGCCGCGATCGCGTTCCAGATGGCTTTGGCCGCGCCCGGCACCGTGAACGCCGCCAGCATCGACTGCGGATCTTGCGGCGGCTTGGGCTCCACCGGCCCGATGCGCTCCGCTATCGCCTGGGCGATCTCTTTGGTGTGGCGCGACGCCCAGACCCCCGAGCAGTTGATGCAGCCTCGGCCGCTGTTGAGATACACGCTGTCCACCATAATGTCCAGGTAGCGCTCCCAGTGATCCACCACGTCGTCGCCCAGCAGGATCTTGCTGAACCCCGGTCCATGCACCTGCACGCGCGGATCGCCCTTATAGCGCTCTACCGTCGCCGTGCCGCCGAAGATCATGCTGCGCCCGCACCGCCGGACCACCTCGGCCCCTACGTCTCCGAGGCCCGGATAGATCGAGATGGCTTCGCGCGGCACGCCGGCCTCGCAGAAAGCCGCCGCCATCCGGTACGGCGTCCACGGCTCCTGCGGCC
>Ga0180069_1000106_pt1 | contig 17738 bp, 20 predicted proteins | sample EasRivERM_16_10D_2_FD_121793 | JGI IMG/M metagenome (GOLD analysis project Ga0180069, IMG submission 121793) | Soil microbial communities from meander-bound floodplain in the East River, Colorado, USA - East River metaG ERMLT231B'_16_10D | ecosystem: Environmental > Terrestrial > Soil >...
CTTTCGCCGTTCATTTATGCTCATTTGTTCTGTTTCTGTCATCGTTTCCTCGGTAACATTTTCTTTTGAGTGAACGATGTTACTTCGGTAACATTTTATTTGATAGAACGCGGGACATTGACCCTATTTTTATTTGCCCGTACAATTCAAAACATGATATATGCGCATGTCCACAATGCGGGCTTTTTCAGGCCCGACCATGATCCTCCGTTTGGTTTGCTTTTCGCGTCCATTTAATTACGTATCCAAACTTTATTAATTCCGGAGGAAAATTCCCATGCCTACAGCTTTTGTTTCAAAACGCGCCCCCATCTATGCAGACGTTCCCGATGAAAAGTGGAACGACTGGCGCTGGCAGTTAAGCCATCGTTTAAATACAGCAGAAGAAATCGAAAAAGTCATCCCGCTTACTGAATCGGAACGCAAGGCGTTGAATACCAGCGGCCTGTTCCGCGTGGATATTACGCCCTACTTTATTTCTCTGATCGATCCCGACGATCCCGATGACCCGACCCGCAAGCAGATCATTCCACTTGCCGAGGAGATGCAATCCTTCACCGCCATGATGGAAGACTCACTTGCAGAGGACCGCCACTCCCCCGTGCCGGGGCTGGTCCATCGGTATCCTGACAGAGTGCTCATGCTGGTAACGACTCAATGCGCGTCGTATTGCCGCTATTGCACACGCTCGCGCATCGTCGGCGACCCCGGTCAAACTTTCAACCGCCAGGAATTCGAGATGCAGATCGACTATCTCAAACGGACTCCACAGGTCCGCGATGTCCTGCTCTCCGGTGGTGACCCGCTCGTGCTCGCGCCAAAAATATTGGAAGAATTGCTGGGTCGCCTGCGCGAGATTCCGCATATCGAGATCATCCGTATCGGTTCGCGTGTGCCGGTCTTCATGCCAATGCGCGTCACGCAGGATTTATGCGACATGCTCGCCAAATTCCACCCGCTGTGGTTGAACATCCATGTGAACCATTCCAATGAAATTTCGTTGGAACTGGAACAAGCCTGCGACCGTCTTAGTAGAGCAGGTATTCCGCTCGGCAACCAATCGGTTTTGCTGGCGGGCGTGAACGATAACGTTCACATCCAACGCAAACTCGTGCAAGATTTGGTCCGCATTCGCGTGCGTCCCTACTATCTGTATCAATGCGATTTGGTGGAAGGCGCAGGCCACTTCCGCACACCGGTTGCAAAAGGCATCGAGATCATGGAAGGTCTACGCGGTCACACCTCCGGCTACGCGGTTCCACAATTCATTGTGGATGCCCCCGGCGGCGGCGGAAAAATTCCAGTCATGCCAAACTATTTATTGAGCATGTCTGATCACAAGATCATCCTGCGCAACTACGAGGGCTTTGTCGCCTCTTACGAAGAACCCACTGATTACCTGCCCTCGCATGCCGCGAAATACAAAGGCGAAAAACGCCCCGAACCCGGGCAGGCCGGCATACATGGCTTATTGGAAGGCAATGAAATGTTCATCAAGCCCGAAGGCTTCGATGAGCTCCATGACCGTCACGGCATTCAACACCGCCTCAAAGACGAAAAGAAATGGCAGCCTCTTGGCATCGGAGATGGCTCTACAAATTCAAATGAGTAACGAGCAAACGAAGGAGACAATTATGAATCAATCAACCCAGCGCACCCTATTCTCTGTCATGGCAGTTATTTTCCTGCTCAGCGCATGTGCCCCCGCGCAAGCCCCCACCCAGGACCCGGCACTTGTTCAGCAACTGATCGAACAATCTGTCGCCTTGACGGTTGCCGCGCAAAATGCAGAGACCGCGCAAGCCCTGGCCGCGCAACCGACGAACACGCCACTGCCGACTCAGACGGAGTCTGGTCCGCCCACCGCTGCCCTTCCAACAGCGACTCCATTCGTGATCGTACCCCCAACCAGCACAGTTGTCGCCTCAGGTGGTGGCGGCGGTGTAACGGTCAAGCCTGAGTATGCGTGCGATATCATTCACCAAAGACCATTTGACGATACAATCTTTAAACCCAACGACTCATTTGATGTCAAGTGGACCATTGTCAATACTGGAACAAAGGCCTGGCGGGAAGGGCTTGATCTCAAATATTCAACCGGACCAAAGATGACGTCTACGAATAGCATTGAACTTCCAGCCATGAAACCTGGTGATCAATTCGATATCGTCCTGGATGCAACCGCCCCCGCTGATAATGGCATGCAAGTTATGGTTTGGGTGATTGAAGGTCCGATATGCTTTCCATATGTACGGATCATTGTTGAAAAATAATCCATATCCCTGAAGTTTGGTGATTAGAAATATCCAACAACAGATTCGGTGGATGGTTCGGAAAAGCAAGAGGAAGAATGGCAACGCCCAAAACAAAGTATCTGATGTGGTTCATAGCGCTTGTGCTTGTTATGGCATGTGTCCCGGCGGTGGCAGCTCCAGCTGTGCCCACCACTGATCCAAATACGATCGGCACATTTATTGTGCAGACCGCCAATGCCGCATCCACGCGAACCGCACTGGCCATGCCTACATCTACACCGACTGCCACCTTCACACCCACTCCGCGTAATACCGATACACCTGAGCCAACAGCCACTGCCACAGTACTCTTTCTCTTTTACACCCCTTCGCCAGTTATCCTGACCCAGTCAAGTAATAACAGTGGTTCCGGCACCACAACAAGTTCCAAAGACTACGCCTGTGAAATCCTGAGTGTAACCCCGGCAAACGGTACAATCTTCGGACCGCGCGCGGATTTCGATGCCAAATGGAAAGTTAAAAACATCGGACAAAAGAACTGGGATAAAGACAGCGTGGACTATCTATACTCGACAGGCGACAAGTTCCACAAAGTGGCTGGTTATGATTTGAGCAAAACAATTAATAGAGGCGACCCCGTAGACCTAATTGCGGATATGGAGTCACCGAAGAATCCCGGCACATACACAACCAACTGGGCATTGCATATTGGCACTGAAAGTTTTTGCACACTCAGTCTTACCATTGTCGTGAAATGATAAAGACTCATTGAAAATAAATACAAATAAAATCCGGCTGTCAGAAACAGCCGGATTTTATTTCATGTATGGATCAGAAAAGTATATAAACCGGGCAAAGACCAGTTTCGAGAATCAATTACCGGCTGGGAACGAGGCGGCGTAAAATCCAACTCACGGCACGGCGATATCATCATCCCTGCGAAAAATCACAGCAGTATCGTCCTCGTAGATCACATCCCAGACATCATCATCAACGAAATACAAATATTCGGCAAATTCATCATTGCGCGGAATAAGCATCCATGACACAGCATACTTATCAAGGATGGCCTCCCAGCCCACGCCCACATTGGTCACCTCGAAATATTCGCGGAGCAGAGCCTCGCCGTAAAAATCGGTCTGCCCATCGATGAACACTTTTTCAGCGGGCCACAGGCGATACAAAATATAACCGCCCCATGCAAATTGGTTGAACATATTCCCTGTCTGCGGGTTTTGTTTCAACCAATCCGCCGCCTGCACCGGCATTTTATCCGGCAGGTAAACATTCCCCGTACCTTTTTGATCCATTGGAATCCCGCGCCATAAAACGAATCCAAAAAACAGGACGGCGGCCACCACCCAAACATATCCGCGTAGAACATTCCCGTTCTCGCGCGGACCGGAAGCCAGCTTCAACCAATTGAGCATTTTCACAGCCAGAGACTGGAGCAAGTCGCCGTAAATCGGCGCGGTGACCACTGCAAATAGAGGCAGGTTACGCAACGTGAACAAACTCATGGCACCCCACCCTGCAAGCAACAACGCCTCGCGAAATTTAATTCTATGCTCCTGCCCCAGCGCAAATAATGCAAATACAAGCATCAGTAAAAAGGGCCACATGTCTTTCTCATGAAAATTCGGCGATAGATGATCGACCTGGTGGCTTGTTATATAATCATTACCCAGAAACCCAAGGATTGTTGTCCATAAACGCCAGCCATATGGATTGATGAATGTAATCGCAAAGGAAAGGAAACCAATAAATGCAAGCTGCCTGCCAACATTTTTTGTTTGTTGCCCCTGCATGAATTCAACCAGCCAACCCGCCAAATAGGCTCCCAAAATAATAAAGCCCGCAAAAAATGCGCCGTGCATATTTGCCCAGATCAGCATCAATGCCGGGAAAGTCCAGATGTTCATGCGTTCATTTCTATAAACCCGCTCCAGCCAGTATGTCCACAATGCTATAAAGAAAAAGGTAAACATATGCGGCCGCGCCAGCCAATGGATGGATGATACAGCCGCCACCCATGCCCCAACAAACAGTGCCACAAGCCGAAAATTACCGCGTTTAACCAATTCCTCATAAATGATCAAAATCGTAAATGCACCCAGCAAAGCCGCAAGGAAGACGGCGCCGTCAAAACCCATGAGGCGATGGACCAGGGCGAAAACCATACCAGATAGCCACTCATGTGATACAAGCTTTTCCCCATACATGGTATGCGAAAAGACATCACTTGTCGGGATTGTCCCGGTATCCAGAATATAATTCCCCATTGTGATATGCCTGCCCAAATCACCGTCATTGGTAAACAGCCTGGGTCCGCCTAATAACATGCTAAAGAAGACGCCTATAAAAAGGATGTCACGCGGCTGCGGCAATAAATAAGCGCTGAGGTTTTTCATGGGAATATTTTACAGCAATGTTATGAAAACACGCACACTGAATAGGCAGGCTGAAAATGAAATGGGTCACGAGCGCTGACAATGCAAAGAGGTCATGGCCTGAAGCATAAATACCGGGTCAGCATGGTTCACGCCTCGAATAAGCCGGCGACAGAAAATTCAGGGAAAGCACTTGGCTTAAGGTACGCCAATATCGCGGCGAAAAATGATCGCAGTATCATCCTGATAGATCACATGCCAGGCATCGTCCTCTATTCGTCCAAGTTCTTTCGAAAGAGGATCATCAACCCTGGCAACGACCCAGGACACCTGATATTTATCCAGGATCGACTCCCAGCCATCCCTCACATACATTGCATCCAAATATTCACGCAATAAGGTCTCGCCATAAAAATCGGTTTGCCCATCAATGAATACCAGTTCAGACGGCCACATACGATATAAAATATAGCCGCCCCATATGAAGTGATTGAACATATTCCCCTCCTGCTTATTTTCAAGGAGCCAATCCACAGCCTGCACCGGCATCGTATCAGGCAGGTAAACATTCCCCATGCCTTTTGCATCCAATGGAGCTCCGCGCCAAAGTGCAAATCCAAAAAACAGGGATGCGACCGCGATCCATACATATCCACGCAATAGAGTCTCTGTCGACTTTAATTTTTCTTCCTGATTTTTAATAAAAGATATTTTCTCGGCAATGGACTGAAGCATTGCGCCATAAATCGGCGCAGTTATCACCGCAAACAATGGAAGGTTTCGTATGGTATGCAGACCCATAGCCATCCAACCCGCGAGCAACAACGTTTCACGGATACTCAGCCTGTGACCCTGCCCCAACGCAAGCACGGCAAATACAATCATGAACAGGAAAGACCATGTGCCTTTATCATGAAAATTCGGAGAAAGATGATCCGCGATATGGCTCGTCATAAAATCATTGCCCGCATATCCCACCGTCGTTGTCCACAAGTGCCATCCTGAAGGATTAATAAATGTAACAACAAATGAAAGGATGCCAATCAAGGCAAGTTGTTTTCCAAGTTCTTTGGTTCCAGTCCCGCGCCAGAATTCGTAAACCCAATTCGCCATGTATGTTCCCCAGACTACAAAACCAGCAAAGAACGCGCCATGTGTATTCGCCCAGATCAGCATCAATAACGGGAATTGCCAGGTCCTCTTATCTTCTCCTTTATAAATGCGCTCCAGCCAGTATGTCCATAAAGTTATGAAGAGAAGGGTAAACATATGTGGACGCACCAGCCAATGGACGGAAGCTACAGCCATCACCCAAATGGCGATCAAAAGCGCCATAAGTCGAAAACTTCCGCGTTTAACCAATTCCTGATAAACAATCAATATCGTGAATGAACCAAGCAACGCTGCAATGAATACATCCCCGCTCAAGCCCATCAGCTGATGGGCTGAGGCAAAAACAATATCCGCAAGCCACTCGTGCGGCACAAGTTTTTCGCCATACCTGGTATAAGAGAAAATATTACTCGTAGGTATTACCCCATTCTTAAGTATATAATTACCAACTGTGATATGTCTGCCGAGATCGCCATCGTGACTGAATCTATCTGGACCACCAAGCACAGTGTAAAGAAACACACCAATAAAAAGTATATCGCGCAGCTGCGGCAGGAGATACGCAATAATACCGAAAGGCTTTTTCATCAGGCTATTCTACTGCATAAAAAAGGTTTTCAGACGTTTTATGGTTCTGGGATGAAGCATGCCATAAGGCCGACATATCTTTGAGGCAGATCTACATCCACATAAGACACTGCGCGCACCTTACGCACAAGAATATAGAATGGTATTCAAGGCTTTTAAACAAATCCGCCGTCATCTCAATGCACAGGTTGCCATCCGCGTGCAGGAAAGTGTCGAAAAAGAATTGGCAGTATTAATCGCAACAGGAGCTTCCAAAGGCTGACAGCCTTCAAACCCTTTACAATTTTAGAACTTTTGTTCTATAATCAACCCTACCTATACACAAAGGAGTTGATACCATGATGACCTCACTTGAAAAAGCCGTTCAGACCCAGTTAGTCAACATCCAGAAGAAGACCGGCATGACACTTGCCGAGCTTACGACGTTCATCAAGAAAAGCGGACTCTCCAAACATGGCGAGATCCGCGATATGCTCAAGGAAAAACTTGGGCTGGGTCACGGGGACGCGAATGCCCTGGTGCACGCCGTATTTGAATCAGACGGCACGCGCGCCGCAGAAGGCAAAAGCGAAGATACGGTATTGGATGAAATCTATTCCGGGGCGAAGGCTGGCTTCCGCCCCATTCACGACTCATTAATAAAACACATCGACAGGTTTGGCGAGTATGAAGTGGTGCCGAAAAAAGGTTATGTCAGTCTGCGCCGCAAGAAACAATTTGCGATGATCGGACCCAAAACCAACACGCGCTTTGAGGTGGGCATCAACGCCAAGGATTTCAAGAAAAATGCCCGGCTGTCGGAACAGCCCAAGGGCAGCATGTGCAACTATATCGTGAGTCTGACCGATCCGCAGGAAGTTGATTCCGAATTGGTCGCGTGGCTCAAATCCGCATTTGAAGGAGCAGATTAAAACATGGCTATCGAACAGGACTTCGCGAACAATCTCTTCCAATTCATGGAGGAAACGTTTGAGTCGAAACATCACGGCATTTTTTTGGATAAAGGCACGTCTCTTTTTGAAACGCTGGAAACTGTTTCTGCGCAAGAGGCTTCGATCCCCGTTGGAGGCAAGTGCGCCTCGCTCGCGGCACAGGTGGCGCATGTGACGTTCTATATCGAGTCGTTTGAACGCTATGCGCTTCAAGGTGACAACAGCCCGCGCGATTGGGGTTACATCTGGCGCACTGTGGAGAAGGTCACGCCTGAGGAATGGGACGATTACAAAAACAAATTGAAGGATGCCTATCAGCGCATGGATAAACTGTTTCACGAAAACAACATGTGGAATGAAGATACCATGGGCGGTGCACTTTCGATCGTTGTGCATACCGCGTATCATCTTGGCGAGATCCGCCAGGCATTGTGCACGTTGAAATCATAATCGAAGAAGGGTAAAGGCATGTCAGAGCAAAACTCACCCGGTATTTATTTGATCGTCGAGTTCGACTGGCCCCGCCCATTCGATCCTGAGACGGGAAAGAAAGCCTCTTGTCTGCATCAAGTCATCCAAAACCAAAACTGGATCCGTGAAACCGTGGCGGGGAGCGGCGGCCTGGGGGAGGGTCCGAGCTCGATCTAGATTTTCTGGCTCGAAAATTATGCCGCATTGGATCGCCTGCTTCGCGATAAGTCTGATGAGGTCTCAAAAGCGTATGTCGAATTTTTCTCCGCCATGCCAAAGGTCACAGATAAGATTCGTGAAGAGGTCGCATTTAGATAAAGCACGACCCTGCCTCCCACCTGTGCCTGCCTAATCAACGCAATGATTAGCCCAGCTGGATACGACGCACCAAACGCGAAGAAACCAAACAGAAGCGGCTGTCATCTTGAAGATGACAGCCACTTTTTTCTTAATCAGCGAGAGCTGGCTCTGCTTCCGCGTCTACATCCGCTTCACTCGTAGATTGGGAGTTGGAGCGGCCCACGAAGAACAGCGCCGGCGTCAACAGCAGACCGGATGTCACGAGTGAGGCGACAGCCGAGCCGAACGCGGCGATCACCGCCACGATGGGTCCACCCACCACCTGCCCGATGGCATCCACCTGCCCAAACATGGAGTGGACAGTGGCACGAATTTTCGAGTCAAGTTTCTGGTTGACCCACGCGGTTTGCAGAGGTCCAGCAATATCGCGGAAAACGTCGATGGACAGATACAGCCCCAAGCTTAGGAGGAGAAGCGGCGATAAGGCAAATCCGATCAACGAAACAGAAATGAGTCCCGTTACGACCAGCATTGCACGTCCGATTGCAAGCGGACTACTCGTATCCACGCGTTTCTCAACAAAGCGGACAGCGAAAATAGTGATGATTGTTGCCATGATCCGCAGAACTGCAAAGAACGCCACTTGATTGCCTCCAAAGATAATGGGCAGTTCGAACGTATCGAGCAGATGCTTGACCCATAAACGATCAAAGCCTTCACTGTAAATACCATAGAACAAACCAACACCAACGACACTCATCAGGCGAGGCTTCGAGCGGACAGCGTCTGTGCCCTGTTTAAAGGTGTGCCACATATGTTGCCAGGTGTTGCGGTCTTCGCGCGGCGTAGGGTGAAAGCCGGTTTCGGGCATGATGAAGATAAGCGCGACACCAATCAGCATGACGCCAGCCGAGCCAACCTGGATTGGCAACGCAACATTGTGCGCGCCGACCAGCGTCGCGAGTCCCATGCCGATGAGGGATGCAAATAAACCAAACCGGGTTGCCCGGAGAAAAAGTTTGTTGGCATCGTCTTCGCCGACTTCATCTGTGATCCAAGCCTGTCTTGCACCTGATGTAAATGTATAACCCAAGCCCCAGATGACTTGTGCCAGCAAAATGGGCAGGAACGACGGAAAGAAACCTTCGACGAGGAAACCCAGTCCCATCAGTATATAGCCGATGATGATGGATAGCCTGCGCGAGTACACATCGGCGACAATGCCCGTTGGCACTTCAAAGAGGAACGCGGATATTTCAAGCGTTGTGCCGACAAGTATCAGTTGAACAGGAGTCAACCCGGCGATGGTGGCCTCATACAACGATGTGACAACGAACATCATTGAGAAGCATGCCGATGTGCTGAATTCGAGAAACAGATAAACAAACCTTGCGTTTAACTTTAAATCACGAAACATATTTACCTTTGTAAGGATATGTCACTACGAATGGCGCTTCGTCTGCGTTCGGGCAAAATATGCCCTCACTCCGCTCAGCGCGAACAATTCGCAATGACGGCAATTCAATATGCAGGGATATTTTCTCCCTTGTGCCAGATTTTGTTTTTTGAGAATAGAATTTTCATTTGAATCTCCATTTTCTTAAATCGTCCCATAAGCTCCAGTATATACAAGCAACCAAAGGAACGTTTACACCTATGACTTATACAATCCCATACACATTGGAATATTTCTTCGGTAACAGCGCATCGATGCCACGCGTTCCATGGTCATCCCGCCATCCAGGCCCTCATCGTCCAGGTACTCACCGTTGAACAAGGCAAACGCCTCCCCATCTTCGGGCGATCCGTGGTGTAAGACCAATCCATTGCCAAGGTCACGTATAATTCTTTTGGTTTGATTTGACATGGTTCGTCTCTTCAAAAAGCGGGTCACGCTTGAAGCGTGACCCGCAGTAAGGCCCTCACTTGTTTGAGCGCAGACTCAGGATCTTTGAAGTGGACGCCCTGCATGCCGACCTTTTCACACACTTCGATATTTTCAAGGACATCATCTACGAACACCGCTTCTTTTGCCTTGACCTGAAGCTGCTCCAGCGCAATCTGAAAGATCTTTACTGACGGTTTTACCGCACCCACCTCCGCCGAGATGGTCATGTGATGGAACACATCATCGAACTTTTCACACTCGATGTACGAGCGCAATCCGCTCCAGGCATTGCTGATCAGACCAACCTTATACTTCGGTTTGATGGATCGGAGAAAATTCAGGATGCTACGGTCGATCACATCGCCAGCAAAGAAATCAGCGCGGATGCGCTCGTACTCGGTGGCGGGTTGTTTGAGAATCTTCATCACATTGAGCCAGTGCTGCTCTTCGGTGATCTCACCTACGGATGCGCGCGCGGCAGAACCATTGGAGCCGCCACCGAAGACGATCTTATCGATGTCTTCATAATCCATACCGAATTCTTCAGCCAGATGCTGACGCGGCGCCTGGTATTCGGTACGGAGAATGACTCCACCTAAATCAAAGAAAACAGCCCGAATGCTCATTTGCTTTTCTTGGTGGCCTTCTTTACAGTGGTTATTTTCTTTTCGGCGGTCTTTGCTTTTGGAGCAGATTTCGCAGAGGCTTTCTTTTCCGCTTTCGCAGGAGTAGGTTTAGGCTTGGATTCGGTTTGAGGAACAGCAACGGGCTTGTCCTGAGTTTGATCGAAGGGCTCCGGCTTGGGAAGAGGCGCTTCATGTTGCGGATGCGCGGTCATTTCCACTTCCAATTCCTTGAGCGCCTCGCGCCAGTTTGGCAAGGTCATCTCCAGTCTTTGGCGAGGGATCGGTGTAGCGCGGCGGCAACGCGGACAGTGCGCGTCGTAGTGAGTCAACTTTTCGGCATCCATATGTTGCAATGCAGAAATTTTTTCCACGCGGCCAAGTGTATAAGGTGTCTGGCAAAAAGCACAACGAAGGTTCATAGTGTCTCCTTGTTATTAATGACAATCTTGTTAAAGGGATTGTACACTGATTTCCTTGCCAGGTCTGATTTCTTTTTCAAAGCGATCAAAAGCCTGGTGAACATGCATGCCGGCATTTTCATAGAGATGCAAGGCACCGGTTAAATTTTCCGCATCCACACCGAGACCGGCTTTGCGTTGGCCGCGTCGGTAAAGCTCGCAAAATGCGTGACGTAGCAGGGCCAGACCAATCCCGCGTTTGCGCCAGGCGCGTAGAACTCCCAACGTGTTGATATAACCGACATCAGGATTGTCATAAGCATGTTCACGGCAAAGACAAATTCCAGCGATCTCATCACCATCCATGGCAAGGAACCAAAGTGTTGGATCAAAGCCTTCATAACCGGTCATAAAATGTTTGAAACGCTCCAAGCCCTCTTCGAATGGCATTTCCACATATCCATAATGGTCACGGAACGAGTCGTCATCGGCGCGATATACAGACGCCAGATCGGTTTCGGGATTGTAGGTGCGTAGAGTAATACCTGCGGGCCATTCAGGTGCAATGGGCGGCGTATCCATATTGATCCGCATGGAATACGAACTGCGAATACGGTGATACCCCATATCGGCAAACAATTTCTTCACCGACTCGGCCTGTTGGTATGTTCCAACTTGTGGAGCAAAGCGCAAGTCTGCCGGGACCTCATCCAGAGCTTTTTGCGCACGCGCTTCACCCCAAGCGAAGAGATATGCGTCAATGCCCAGTTTTTCATAGCGCGGGTCAACGCGCGCCCAGATCCAAGGGTGGACAGGTGGTTTGGAGGTCGTCCATACTTCGACGTAGCCAACCAGCTCGCCATTAGGTGCAACCCCGCTCGTCACATTGGGGGAATTCAAAGAAACGAGCGGGGCAAATACCAGACGAACATCTTCAGACATGTCAAAGCCCGGAGATACCCATTCCGTGCGAAGAGCGACTGGATCCGTGAACTCATCCTCATGGATCAAGGACTGTGACCAACGATTAAATAACTTTATCGCGGCATCCACATCATCCAGAGTCGCTCCACGGATCGTGAAGCCCTCAGGCAATGAGATAACCAATTGTTCATGTATTTGTGTATTCATTTTCCATCCTTTAATCCTGTGCTTCCAATTCACGACCTGGACGCAATTCTTTTTCATAGATCACATCCTCAACCGCGACCTGCATGCCGACTTTTTGATATAAACGCGTCGCGCCAGTGGGATTGGATGCATCCACTCCCAAGCCGATGCGCAGCATGCCGCGTTTGTGGAACTCGTTGAAAGAATGCAGAAGCAACGATTCGCCGAGTCCGCGCTGACGCCACGGGCGACGGACACCGAGCGTGCCAATCCAGCCGATGCCATTGCGGTAGCGGGTTTGCGAGAAGCCCGCGATCTGGTCGCCATCCCAGGCGATGTGCCAGAGCGCCGAATCAAATTCTGCGCGTTCGAGTTTTCGCAATTTCCAATTTTCGAAATGCCCAGGCACGTGACCCCAATGATCGCGGAAGGCTTCATCTTCGGCTTGAAAGACCAGATAATCCTGCGTGCCTTTGATGAACGGACGCAGTTCGATACCATTGGGAAACGGAATGACTTTTGGCGCTTCGGTGAGGTTGGCTTCCATCGTCCAATGATAGCGAACGGGTTCATAGCCTTCGATCTCGTGAATCGCGCCCGCAGATTTATCCGCGGCAGACGTGCCATTGCGGATATAGACGCGCACATCCGGCTCGGCAAGCTGCATTTCCATACGAGCGCGTTCCTCAACTTCCTGTAACAGGACTGTGCCAATACCCAGCCCGCGAAATTCAGGGTGTACATATCCATCACCATTAAAGTAAGCATGCGCATGACGATGGATAAACTCTTCAAAGCCAACCACGCGCCCATCATCAGTTGTCACAACCCAGGCATCTTTTTCCAGTGTAAAACCTTCGCTTCTCCACTCGCGTTCCAATTCCTGCGGAGTTACTGCTGATATCGCATCATCATCTGCGGTGAGGACATCAAGAATCAGTTTTGCAACAGGTTCAAGATCACTCCATTGCGCGGGGCGCAGAGTCAAGCCCTCGGTCAGAATATTTTCCTTTATCCTAGTTAGTGTGTTCATTTTGTTCCTTCCATTCATCGCGCAGAACGCCCATAAACAATACATCCCAGCGGCGTCCATCACGGTTCAAGATTTTCCTCATACGGCCTTCATGGCGGAAACCAGCCTTTTCGTAGGAGCGAATTGCACGCGGGTTATATTCGAATACGGTCAGTGTTACACGCCGTAAATTGACTTCGGTAAAGGCGAAGCGCAATAACACATTCATCATGTCTGTACCATACCCTTTGCCCCAGTTCGCGCGCTCGCCAATGCTGAGACCAATGAAGGCATCGCGCCCGGTCCAATTTTCAACTTCCAGGGTCATTTCGCCGATCAACGCATCATCGGCAAGTGTGCGAGCGCCAAAGAAATATGTATCCAGTGAGAGTTCTTGCACATCCTTCTCAAAAGATTTGGCGGCATCCTTTGCCGAGTGCAAGGTTACCGGATTGCCCGCCATCAGACGCCAATACTCCGAGTCACGGCTCCATTTTGAAAACGCCCTGCCAAGTTCGTCAGTGTCTGGCGCCGATAATCGAATGAGTTTACCGGTGAGAATATCGTTCATGGTTTAACTCCATTTTGCTGTTGCAGCCACTCTTCGCGCAAGATGCCCATCCATAACGAATCAAAGCGTTTGCCTTCGCGCAACAAATCCTTTCGGGTACACCCTTCGAGTCGAAAGCCAGCCCTTTCATAGGCGCGCATGGCGCGCGGGTTATATTCCAGCACGCCAAGCGAAACGCGATGGGCGTTCAACTCCATAAAGGCATATTGCAGGCACAATTTCATCAGATCTGTGCCATAGCCTTTGCCCCAGTAATCGCGTTCGCCAATACCGACGCCGACCATGACATCGCCGTGGATCAAGTCCAACCACAGGCTAAGGAAGCCTATATGTTTGTCATCATCCAGGGTCCGAACGCAGAAAAAATAGCGTTCGGGAGTAAACCCTCCTTCAGCCCGCTTTTCAAACTCTTCCTTGAGTTTTTTCTGTGAAGTAAGTTCAGCGGGATCACCATCCGCAAGACGATGGAATTCGGTATCGAGCGGCCAGCGGACTTCAATCCTGGCACGTGCATCCGGCTCTTCTGATGTCAGGCGGACAAGTTCGCCGCGAAATAAATCTCTCATCACTTTCTCCTTTGGATGATCATCCTTCGACTATGCTCAGGACGCTTCGCCCTAAGCCGAAACTTGATTCACCCATTCATCCTTTAACAAGCCGAACACAAACAGATCCCACCGGCGACCTTCGCGTTCCAGTGCCTGACGCCTCCGTACCTCTTCGACAAAGCCAAATTTTCTCATAAGCGCAAAAGCGCCTTTGTTATATTCAGCCACATTTGCAGAGACACGGAACAGGTTCAACTCTGCGAACGCAAAGCGGAGCAACATTTTCAACGCCTGCGTACCATAGCCCTTGCGCTGGTCGGCTGTGGAACCGATACCAACCCGCACCGAGCAATTTCCGTTTGCCCACTCAATGCGCTGAATCACAGCTTTGCCGATCAGCCGGTCATCGGCTTTGGCACGGATCATGAAGTGATAGAGGTTTTTATCCTCGTCGATCTTCTTCTCCAGCTTTTCATACTGTTTCTTCACGATCGCCGCAGACATGGGACGCGCCGGCTCAAACTCATATAACCGCATAAACCCGGCATTATGTGTCCACCTGGATTCGACCTCCGGGTCCTTTTCATAATCGATCGGACCGAAGCGTATATCCTGACCTTCAAATAATTGGGTTGCAATGTCAAACATGTTTTCTCCTTCCCTCACCCTGCCCTCTCCCATTGGGAGAGGGTGTCCGAAAGACGGGTGAGGGTAAATAAAAACAGCCACAGATTTGTGCCCATGACTGTTACTCTAAAATAAAACAGCCACGGGCGAGGGCGCCGTGGCTGTTAAATACACTAGGTGTAAATCAACGAATAGCAGGCGCACTCCGAGAATCAACAGCAACTTGCCCGCTGAAAGACTCTACATGGATAGTTACAATACTCAAAATCATGGGTCGTGCGCCTCCTTTCTGTGAAATTTTCTTACGGGTTCAAGTGTAACATGTTGGCGGGAATCACGTCAAGTTAACAAGAAACGAAAGGAAATCATTATGGTTGCCTGGAAATCGAACTCAAATACGATCCCCCTTCATACCGTGTTGATCATATCGGATCAACCTGACAATGTTGCAGTTTGGGACTCACTCTTCAGTCAGAGAAATTGCATCGTACTTACCGAAACAAATATATCTGATGCAATTCAAAGTGCACGCCTGGTCGGTCCATCCCTGATGTTGGTGGATGTGAGACTCTCCAATAAGGAACGCGCTGTGCTGCTTCACGGCTTACGTACTGCCAGCCGCGGTCCCATTCTGATGACAGTTTCCGCAAACACCGTGGATGATATTATGGAAGCCAATCAGGCGGGCGCAGATGAATGTTTGATCAAACCCGTGAACCCGGCTGTGTTGATCGTCAAAGCGATGGCATGGTTGGGGCATGGTGAACGAAGCGCAAGAGTACCAGCCATGCTTAACCCAAATACGGCTGTCTGAGTTGCTCTCCATTTCTTCCTCCTTTTTAGTCAACACTCCCGTGCATCGGTCGCACGGGAGTGTTGGATTCTAGGGGCTTACACCTACAAAGCCTGCCTGCAAATCGCTCAGCAGTTGCTCGACCAGTCTTTGCCTTCCGGGGGAGAGCAGGTTGGGGTCAATATCACTCAGGCCAAGGGGCGATTGAACGGTGAGTCCGCCCTGCCCGCTGATTAGTTGGGGCCACGCACTTTGAATAGCCTTGATCACATCCAGTTGGATCGTCATCACCCAACCGGCGGGGCGTTGCTCCGGTGTGACCGTCCCAATCATCAATGTGCCTGTGGTGCCAATATAGGTCTCAATATCCAAGGTGGCAATATCGGGGTAAAGATAGATCGTGCGGACTTTATATTGCAAAATCAGAATATCGGAAAAGGCATTGTAATGATTTTTATCCTCATCTGCGGGAATATCAATGTATTGAGGGAACGACCAGGGTAGATAATAGAACGGGCGGCAGGTGCCACAATAGAATGTCATGCCGCTGGCAAATGCATTGAAAGCACGGATCGCATCCACGTTATCCCTGGGCATCATCATGCCAATCCGATAATCATCCGTGATGAGCGCCGCAGTATAACCCGCCAGAAATGCCGCAATATCAGATTGCGAATTACCGCCTAACACACTGATATTTGCACCCGCGGTTACACCCGGCATATTGATCGCAAGAAATTGCACATTCGGCGCAGCGACGGCAAGCGCTGCAATCCCAGGATCCGGTGGCAAAAGAATAACCACTTGCAACCCAGGTTCAAGATCGGCAGTCGTTAATGTATTGCGTACTTGAAAACGCATGCCACCTGTTTGCGCAAGATCGTACACCGTCTTCTGATACAGGTTTGATGTTTCAGCATCCAGGGTGGCTGGCAAAACCAAAATTGCAAGCGGGATGACCGACGTGGCGGTCAGCGCGGGAGGTGGAACAAGAGTTTCGGTTGGGGGCGGCGTGGAGGTTAAGGATGGCTCATTGGATGCACCACAGGCGCTCACGAGCATCATGATCACAACACAAAAGAGTACAAGTCTTGATGGCACAAATATTCTCCAAAATTAAGATTGGACGAATTATACCCAGCGCGGTCACAAATTGTGCTTTTTCTTAAGCGGGAAAGCCCAATTTGTGACCGTGGCCATTATATACACGTTGACGGGAATTAAAAAATCCCGCGCTTGAAACGCGGGATTTTTATTTGCGGATTTTCCGCGGCTTACTTAACCGTAATCTGGATCTTCTTCGGGCGGGCGGATTCTGCCTTGGGCAGTTTCAGCGTTAAGACGCCCTCTGAAATCTTTGCCTCGACTGAGTCCGATTCGATGGCGGCAGGCAGGCGCAAGGTCCGCGTGAACGAGCCGCTGGGCAATTCGCGCAGAAGGTACTCGTTCTCATCCGCCTTATACTCGCCCTCAATACGGACAATATCATCCAATATCTGAATGTTCAAGTCTTCGGCTGTGAGTCCCGGCACAAGCGAGGAAAGCACATAAGCATCGTCCTCTTCACGGATGTTCACGCCCAGCGCGCGTTGGTCGTTTTCAGACCAGCGGCGAACGGTGCGACGATATGGGTAAGGGTGTAGATAGAAAGTCATTGTTTTATCTCCTTTATAGATCAATGATATTGGATATAGTTTATTTTGAAGATGTTAGAAAAGAGATAAAGGCATATAGAATTTACATAAGAAAATCCCCCACAGGCTACCTGCTGGGGATCACTGATTAAATAAGTAAACAAAGTGTTAGGGTGTCACAACACCAATGAAGGTGCCCCAATAGGCCAAAGCAGGCCGTGGCAGGTTGGGAATATATTCTGCAGTAAACCATATATCACCATTCTCATCTGCGACTGCGGCAGAGAAGCCATCCTGAGGGAAAGCACCTGAAGCCGCCGCAGAGCAACGAGGCCCGTCGGCGAACCGACGGGCCTCGTGTTCACGTTCGTATGGGCCGTCGGTTACGGACCGTCGGCGCGCTCCCCTCCGTTCACCAGCAGGCTGTACGGCTGGTAGAGGGTGCTGGACTCGTCGCCCGGGATGCCCCAGACAACGGCCAC
>Ga0180069_1000107_pt1 | contig 17721 bp, 19 predicted proteins | sample EasRivERM_16_10D_2_FD_121793 | JGI IMG/M metagenome (GOLD analysis project Ga0180069, IMG submission 121793) | Soil microbial communities from meander-bound floodplain in the East River, Colorado, USA - East River metaG ERMLT231B'_16_10D | ecosystem: Environmental > Terrestrial > Soil >...
AAGACAGTGATCCCCTGCTTGCCATTGGCAGTCGCTTGATCAGCGCCGCACGTGAAGGAAAGGAAGCCAGTCTTCGTTTATGGCTCCTCGGCAATGAAGATCGTTTGCAGGAAAAATTGCGCAACCTGTCTGCCTATTCGTATGGCACAGAAGGCGGTGTAGGAAATGACACGCCAAATCCGTGGGGCATGCAATTGGACTTCCTGCGCGCTGGTTTGTTCCTTGGCATGTTAATGGCAGGCATCAGTGGTGGCATCCTGTTTGCCGGGTGGTTCAATCCATTGCCTGTGCTCTTGTTTGTGGTCTCGGGAATATCGATCTGTCTGGCAAGCGCCTGGGGCATTCGCAACTGGTTGGAATGGCGCTCAATCCCGAAGGAGGTCTTGGAAAAACGAATTCAGGAACCCTTGTTGAAAGTGGCGATCACATTATCCGCCCCCTTCGAACTGCCGTTGCTTGCAGGACAACAATCCTTGAGTCCAATGGGCGAGGTCTGGCCGGAGATCCAAAAACATGCTTTTCCATTGCCCGCTGGTGAACTCGCCGGACTCATCGCTCCCCTGCAATTGGGAGAAGGCTCCGGATTGCTGGATCGTGCCGTCTGGCAGGAAGTGCTGGCGCCTCCGCCTTCCCAGCCGTTGCTCGAAGCTGGGTTCAAGATCGGGCAGAGTGTCGCCACAGGTGAACTGGTTGGCGTGGACCCGGATGGTCATGGCCTCGCTACTGGTGGCAGTCGTTCGGGCAAGTCGTCTTTCGTTTTTGCCATGCTCGCACAACTCATTGCCAAAGGCGACGACGCGCCTGGCATTTTTCTCACTGACCCACATGTGTCATTGGCAGATGCATTTTTAGATGCAATTGCTCAACTACCTGAAGAGCAGAGAAGCAAGGCGATCAAGAGATTAAGAATCATCACCCCGGATCAGCCGCAGGTCATGCCCTTGAACCTGCTGGCGGTTCCCGATTTCACCTGGGCCGGGAATGCCATCGTACAGATCGGTCGGCGCATTTGGGATGATTACTGGGGTCCGCGTATGCAGGCTGCGTTGCTTGGCTTGTTCCGCATTGCGCATGTCTGGAACCAGAATCATCCAGGTGCTGGCTTGGGACTCTTGCATGTGGTTTTCATGGCGTTCAACAAGGAGTGGCGTCATAAAGCCATTGCGCTTCTACCTCCCGGCGAACGGATGGGAGCCATTGCCCTGGATGCCTTGTTGGGACAGACTGGCGAAGGCGACAAGTGGAGTCAGGGCTGGGTGACGGAAGTGATCAGTCCTGTGCTTTCCAAGGTGATGGCGCTGGAACTCTCGCCCTGGTTGTTCTCCGCCATGCACCAGGATCGTTTTGTGGAGATGAACCAATGGATTGAGGAGCGTACCTGGATCGTGTTGCGGTTGCCTTCCGGTGAGATGGGACGCGAAGGCGCCAGGCTTACGGCAAGTGTCCTGTACAACGTCTTCGATGCAGCCTATCGCAAGGCGACTCTGGAAAAACCTGTACCTTTTTATTTCATCGTCGATGAAGCCCAGGAGATCGGTTCGGGAATGAGATTGGAATCCATGCTGGCGGAGGGAGCGAAGTTCGGAGCGCGCATGTTCGTGCTGGCGCAATCGCTCTCCATGATGCGCAAGGTGGAAGGCATGGAGCCGGTCGTGCAAGCCATGCTTGCCAACACCTCCACACAAATGTTTTTCTCCCCAGACCCGGAGGATGCCGACTTGATCCGCGCTACGTTAAGTTCAACGGTGCGTTACGGCAATATGACTCTCGACCTGCCTTCCCTGCAGTGTTGGTTGCGCGCGCGTATCGGCGGTCGCTGGCAGCCACCTACGTTGACGCAGATCAAGCCACTGCCGCGTGCTGATGCAGCCAGAGTGAAGGCGTTGATCGAGGAAGTAATTGCTTCTCATCCAACCGATTATCTGCCGGCGGATGGATGGCAGGCAAAGGCATCCGCCGCATTGGAGAACATGCTGCCTCCAGCCTTATCCAAATTATTGGATGAATTCCTGGCAGTGCGGATCGAGGAGCAGGAAGACACCCGCATCCGCCAACCAGTGCCGCAGGCAGATGAACGGCGGCTGGGCTTCTGATGACCGCGATGATGTTGCGTCTCCTGTTGGTATGTTGTGGTGGCCCGCTTGCCTGTGTGGTTGTGTGTGTGGGTATTCTTTATTCAGCCTGGAGGATGTCTCGAAGAGACAACGGATGAGATCGATGAATGACTTGAAAGAAATCCTTGATCAGATGATGGTGGATATTTCCAGGCAGGCGCTTCTGTTGAATGATGTTCGCCTGCGGTTATTCCTCAACTGGTTGAACACTCATAGCAGCAAAGTGCAATCTGCCTTGGCTCCAGAGCAAATCCTGATTCAGATGGATGGTGTCCCGCTTCGGCATGGAGACTTTGCAGAGCGGCTCAGGTCCGGTCTGAAAACCTGGTTTGAGTCCCTGCCCATCCAGGGGTTGCTTTGGGAATATCACCTCATCCTGGTTGAGATTGCCTGGTGGCATAACCTGGATGCGCACCGTTTGAACATGATCCTGAAATCGGAAACAGGGAAGTGAAATGGTCACGTTCTTTGCCGGATTTGGGATTGGCATCTTTGCCGGGTATTTGCTTGGGCTGGTGATCCCGCTGAAGGTTTTCATGATCGCCTGCCTGGTGTTCATGGGATTGGCGGTTTTGTTATTCTATTTGTTTCATCTCGGATTGCCTGATTTTCAGGAATATTAATCATGCAGGAGTTTGGTATGCAACGATTGCGAATTGGTTTGATTTCATTAATTCTCCCTGTCATTTTGTTATGGACGACAGGGTCAACACATGCAGCTCCTCTCGCTGCTCTTGCTTTACCAGAAGGCCGCACCTATGACCAGGCGCATGATACTGGGTATATCGATTGGAGTGGTCCGGCACAGTATGTATATGTTACGCACCGTGATGGATCTTCCCTGCCGCCCACAGAAGGTGGCACCAGTTGTGGTTCAGGTTGCTCGGAATGGGTGACACGGCTAGGTAACGGTGGCGTAGCCAGTGGCACGTTTGATCGAGATGTTTCCTACTTTGAAGTTATGGTGGAATTCACCCCAGACTCAAATGTGGGGAATGCTATCCTGCGAGCTTGTTCTGCTATTGACACGTGGACCTTGCAAAGTGGATCTGGATTGCCAGGCTTTGTCAGTATGATTCTGACTGTGCCAGCAGGTTGCCGCTCCTGGTCGTTGACTGCTTCTGGTGGCTACGTGGATTTTCGTTCAATTGATGTGAACTATAGTGGACCGCCTTCCACTGCCACACCCACACCTTCCCGAACGCCAACATTTACTCCATCCGTGACGCGCACTCCCACGGCGACTTTCACATTGACTGCTACGACTACGCCTTCGCGAACTCCCACCATCACAAATACACCGACTGTGACCTTTACGCCTACTTTCACGCCGACCAATTCGGCAACCGCAACATCCACCTTTACACCAACTCCAACCTTTACTTCTACCTACACACCTACAAATACCCCATCACCAACCCCGACTTCCTTGCCACCTGTAATTACTGGACAGGTAGTCTGCGATCTTTGGGGCGATGCAGGTTGGTGCAGAGGCAGTGAAACTCTGGAATTAATAGCCAGTGACCCGCAAGGATTTGCAGTCACTGTCCGTGGGGATTTGAACGGTGATCCTTTCATCTGTGGAAGTACCTGCAGTCTACCCTTGCCGGAAGGAATTGGAACTGCCAATTATCAGGTAACTTCAACCAGCGGACGCACAGCCAGTGGTTCGTCTACATGGCAACGCGATGCCACACCTCCCAATCTCAATGTGATCCTGCCTCCGCTGGATGGCAGGAATGGTTGGTATGTATCACAGGTGACTATGTCGGCAATCGCTACGGATGCAATCTCTGGGCTTTCTTCCCTGAATGGCAGCACGGATGAAGGCACAACCTGGATTTCATTCCCAATCCAATTCATGGATGGAAACCATCGGGTCTTGCTCCACGCCCGAGATGTGGCTGGAAATGAGGTGGTGGTATTCAGGTTTATCCGTGTGGATACCATTGATCCCATTGCGCAAATTACCTCGCATTCAAATGGTGAAGTGGTGCAGGGAGATGTGCACGTAGCAGGATCGTTGGAAGATGAAATGTCTGGTCCTGCCAGCGGTGAAATTTCCCTCGATAACGGAGTTACTTGGCAGTCAGCGTCTATAGGAACGGGGAGTGCCTGGTCTTATGTATGGCATTCCAATGAAGTACCGAACGGAGAATATATCCTGCAAATGCGGGGAATGGACCGCGCTGGCAATGTTGGTGATGTGGTTTCAGTCACATTGACTGTAGATAACGGACCACCTGCTGTATCTATTACTGAACGTTGGTGGATTTGGGAGTCTGGTCGATTGAAGGTGTCTCCCAATCACTTCCCGATTGCCAATGTACAGGTGACGATTCGTGATCCGCAGAATCGTTGGCCGGCGGTGGTAATAAACTTGAATCCCAACAAGGTGTCATTTCCCATTTCCTGGGATCGACGCTTTGCAGACGGAACCCTGGCTCCCTCGGGAGAATATTCTGTTTCGGCAGTGGCTTGTGATGTGAATGGATTGTGCGGACGGGATGCAGGTCGAATCGTGATTCCGACAATGGCAACCTCGACCGCTACTATGACTCCATCTCCAACCGCAACAAACACGCTGACTCCACCAGCAACATCTGTTGCAATGCAAATGCTGCCGACAACAACGCCGGTTTTGATAGCACCCATTCCAGAAAAAACTCCAGAGCCTTCTCGTTCATCTTTTCCACTCTGGCAGGTCCTTGGATTGCTGGGCTTGTTCCTGGTGGTTGCATCCGCCAGTGTGGTGGATCCCCGTCCCAAGGCATTGGATCGTTTAGGTGAGACGTTCAGGGTAGCGTCTGCCCAAACAAAAGATGATTCGTTCGATAACAAACAAAATTAGAAGACAGACAAGGATATATAAAAATGGAAATAATACTCGCTATTGTAGTCGCATCCGCAGTGATCTTCTTTGGTGCATTGATCAGTATGGGAAATGAACGCCAGAAAAAGGCAATTGACGGTCTGCGCGAACAGGTGGTCCTTTGGGCGGTGCAGGATTTGAAGATCAAGCGCGAACGACTTGAACGTACTGTGCAAGTTCCCGATCCAATAGGCTGGTTAAATAGGATCCTTGCCAGGGTATGCGGGCTTGATCAAAAAATTCAGGTGACTGAAGTCTTTGATGGGCCGCGCGCCCTGGTTTGCACCTATGGCGATGGTAATAAAAGCATTATTCTGACACCCTCCTCGCCCGGGGCTATTCACAAATTGATGCGTGAAAAACAAAGCCGTATCTCGCAATTTGCAGAACGTAACCCATTATTTAACCTTCCTCGAAAGCTATCTGTAAAAGAAATTTCTGTTCTGAACAGCGGCTTCTTGTTCGATCTGGAATTACCCATCGCATGGAAGGGATTGACCGGGCAGGATGCAATCCAAATGGATTGTCTATGGGTTTACGAACTACCTTAAATTGATACACTCGGGATCTCGAACAAAAAAGCCTTCGGGATTATCCGAAGGCTTTTTTTGTCGGGTCGTAATAACTTAGCGTGGTGCTTGTAACAATTCAGGCGGCACATTGAGCGGCCCGCTCAGAGCGCGTAAGAAGGCTTCCAGCTGCGCCATTTGAGTGACTGTAAGATGCAACGGTTCCAACTCGGTATGTCCCATTGAACCAGGCGCGGCGTTGTTGTAATGCTGGATAACCTGTGCGAGTATTGTAAACTCACCCGCATGCATGTAGGGTCCTGTTTCAGCTACGTTGCGAAGTGTGGGCGGTTTGAAGGCGCCGAGCAACTGTTCGCCATCCACTGTGACAAAACGCAGGTCGGCGCAATCGTTCTTGTCCGCATCGCTGTACTGGCTGAGACAATTGAATTCATCCGCCAGGACTTTTTTCACGCCGCTGGCGCGTCCATCGTCGGCGGGCAAACCCTGGGCTGTGGGGACGCCTGTATTGTGGAAGTCATTGTTGGTAAACAACGGTCCATTATGGCACTTGATACACTGCGCCTGACCAATGAAAAGACGTAAGCCTGCGACTTCATCATCCGTGAGCGTGCTTTGCATGGTCGCCCTGTCCCCTTCAATCATCGCTTGCACATACTGGTCGAAGCGCGACGGACCAGGCACGATCAATCTTTCATAAGCGGCGATTGCTTTGCCCATGTTGACGTACACACGCGTTACAGCCTCGTGGTCTGCGGGAGTCATGGCATCCCAAGCGGTGCGCGCAATAGGATCATCTACAGGACCCGCCACATCGGGGAAGCGTGCGCGGTCGGAGAAATCAGGCAGGGGGCCGAAGATGGATTCGTAATCCGCGCGATAAGCTTCATCGATCAAATGCGCGTATTGCGTGCGTGTGCCGCCATGCTCCACAGCGCTTTCCATCGGACCAAGCGCCTGCGCCCACTGGCTGTCTTTTCGTCCATCCCAAAACATCCAAGGGCTGTAGGCTGTGCCTATAACGGTCATGGTTTTGCGGGTGGTCGTGCCCACCCCCACACCCAATGCCAACCCATCCGTGAACATTTTCTCGGGCTGATGACAGGTGGCGCAAGCCACTTCTCCATTGGAACTGAAGCGCGTATCGAAGAATAATTTTTGACCGAACTGCGCCGCTTGGGGATCATCTGCATGAGCGTTGGATGGATCTTCGAGTAACGGAGGCAGGCTTCCGATCCAGAGTGAACGAAGCGTCACTACATCGGCTTCACTCCACGATGTTGACCTGCTCGCTGTCCAATAGGCAATGACTGCCGCTGTGAGAATGATCCCACCTACAATCAAAAGATTACGTTTCATGCGTTACTCCAACGTCAGGTTGAATGTAACCGTGTCGCTTTGTCCGTTTGCGCTGATGAGGAAGCGAACCTCCCACCAGCCAAGCATCTGGAATTTCATGCCTTCAACAAGATAGTCACCGTTGCCCAGGTTCTGCGTGACCTGTGGGCTGGTTGGTAATCCATGACCGTGTTGCGGCATTCCGCCATCCACGGTGATTTCGGCTTTATCAATGGCCTGCCCATCGGCGGTTTCAACGTGGATTGTCCAAGTATGAATTTGATTAAGCGGCGGAGAGACTGGGTCACTGTTCCATGAAACGCGGAATAAGCCGTTCTCAGAAAGCATTGATGTGGAAGTATCCAACCCGCCTGGCGAAGATTGGTTTCCCATCATCAATGGATGCAAGTAACGCGGGCCGATGATCGGCATCAGGAATACAAATATGGCGATAATCACCACAAGTGTAACGACCGTTGTAATCACAACGGTGGCAGTTTGTTTTTTCATGAAAGAACTCCTCTGGTTGGAATGTTGATAATAACAATAAGTTTAGTCAGGATATATGAAGATTAGATAAAGAAATTTTAAAGGAATTAATAAGGATTAAACTTCCGCTTCTCTCTGGATTTTCGGGATGATTCAACAAGTTGGCCTTCGCCCTGTTGACACCTGCCCGCTCAACCCTAAATCATTTGGCGATCAGGTCAACATCAAAATCGAGGCGCTGGTTCCGATCACAACCACCCAAAGAATATCCACTTTCAGGAGCAGGGCGGTCAACACTCCACTGGCTAAGAGAATGTGTGGCATATCCCACTGAATACCCAAAGCAAAACGAATTGTAGTGGTTAGGAGCAGTCCTACGAAGGAGCACAATATTCCGCCAATGACTTTGTTGAAATAACGCGATGTTTGCAAGCGGTCGAAGTAAGGCGAGAGAGCTACCACCAAGGTAAAGGATGGCAGGAATATGCTGACTGTGGCAATGACACCTCCCAGTGGACCGCCCAGGAGATAGCCGATGAAAGTTGCTGTGATCACGATTGGTCCAGGTGTAACCTGGCCAAGAACAATCCCATTCATGAATGTGGTGCCATCCATCCAATGGCGGACTTCAACAATCTCATGGAGCATAAGCGGGATCGATGCAAATCCGCCGCCAAAGGCAAACAGATCAATCCTGAATAACAGGATAGCCAGATCGAAAAGGGTTGGGGCGAAGATGTATAACAGGAGAAAACCGATCAAAGCCGTTGGCAGGATGATCAGGAGCGGTCTTATGTTCGTCTGGGTAGGTACGGAATCAACTGGAGGGTTTGAACTTGTCTGCCCAGGCTTGATGAACAGAAAACCAAACAATGCGGCGATAAAAATTACAAAGATCGGGTTGATACCCAAGCCAAATAACGCCGTCGCAAGCCCTGCAATGGCTGCGGTTCCCCGGTTTTTCAAAGCGGTTCTGCCAAAGAGGAATGTGGCATTGGCGATGATGGCAATGATGATTGCCTGAAGTCCATTGAAGGCAGAGAGTACGATAGGCAAATTGTTAGCGCGGGTGTACAACGCGGCCAGTGTCATCATCAAAAGAAAGGCGGGCAGACTAAAGCCGATGAAACTTGCCGTAGCGCCAATGACTCCGCGTGATTTCAGCCCGACATATGCCGCAGTCTGCATGGCGGTCGCGCCAGGAATGGTTTGGCAAAGCGCGACACCATGATTAAAGGTTTCCGCATCAAGCCAGCGTTTATTTTCAACCGCCATTGTGCGGAGTCAAATAACCTTTACCATATCTTTATAGTCGCTTTACACCCTCTTCAAGGGACGATCCTATACTGGCAGCATAAAACAACACACAAACGTGTGAATTGCAAGAAATAGGGGATAAACCATGAACAAAACTTTATCCACAACCCTGACCGTCCTCGCAGTGATTGCGCTGTCGGCGGTCATCTTTTTTGCGGGAAGCATGTATGCCCGTGCCAATGCATTCGGACCTTCAATGATGTTCGGTAACGGCTGGAACAATGACAACGCCTACGGTCCGTCTATGATGGGTGGCAATGGCATGATGAATGGCAACGGCGGGATGATGGGAAATGGTGGCATGATGAATGGCTACGGTTACAACAACGTCAACATCCCCACTTTGACTATTGACCAAGCGAAAACCGTCGCTGAGAAATATCTTGCGAACCTCGACGACTCCGACCTTGAGATCGCCGAAGTCATGATCTTCGATAATAATGGATATGTTGTCGTAAAGGAAACCAGCACAGGTGTCGGCGCCTTCGAACTGCTCGTGGATGCCGCTTCGCAGATTGCTTATCCCGAACACGGTCCCAACATGATATGGAACCTGAAATACAGCGGGCTCAATCACCAGTATATGATGGGTGGCAACAGCGGAATGATGAGTGGCAATGGCAACATGATGAGCGGTTGGAATAGCACAGTTCCAGTTGATGTCTCTGTAACCATGACAGTCACGCCCGAACAGGCAATTGAATATGCCCAGAGGTATCTCGATGCGAACATCTCTGACGCAACCGCCGCGGCTGATCCCATCCAATTCTACGGATACTACACCTTCGACTTCGAAAAAGATGGTAAAGTGGCTGGCATGTTGAGCGTCAATGGCTTCAACGGACAGGTCTTCCTGCACACATGTCATGGGACTTTTATCGAAGAAACAGAATAACCTGGAAAATTAAGGGAACAAGATGCGCCGAAATAAGCCATTCGGCACATCTTGCTTGTAACAAATGCCAGTACAATCAGAATAATAATTAAAGGTGATTAAATCTTAAGTAGTTGTCGGTAAGAACCTTAAAAACATAAAATGAGAATGCAAGCCGTGAGATACTGTGCAAATGCCCAAGACACTCAGTTTTCAACTTGCCGAAGAAGGCTTGCAGGAAATAGCCGAAGCGATCAAACATGATAAGCGGCCCGAGGTTCGGCAACGTGCCATGGGCTTGCGTTTGTTGCACGAAGGGAAATCACCGAAAGCGCTGGCTGAGTTACTATCGGTCTCCCAGCCCACCATTTATGATTGGCATCGGCGCTGGCAAAGGAATGGTTTGGAAGGCTTAGCCAATCGTCCGAAATCGGGTCGTCCTGTGAAAGCCAACCCAAGCTATGTCGAACTGCTGGAGCAGGTGATTGAACAAGATCCGCAAGAACAGGGCTATGCCTTCAGTATTTGGACGGCAGACCGGCTACGCTTGCACATGAAAGCCAAAACAGGCATTGAACTGAAGCCAACCCAGTTCCGTGTGATGCTGAAAGAAAACGGCTATGTCTATCGGCGTCCCAAGCATGATTTGACCAATCTGCAAGATGCCACAGCACGCCAAGTGGCTGAAGAGTGGCTGACAGAGCTTACAAAAGTGCCGAAGCGGGCGAGATCGACTTATTCTTTATGGACGAAAGCACCATAGGCTTCCTACCCGTCTTGATTGCCTGTTGGATGAAGCGCGGTTGCCAAAAGCGGATTGCAACTCCAGGACAGCAACAATGGCGGCATCTCTTCGGAGCCTATAACTGGGCTACAGATGAAATCGTTTATCAGGTTGCTCAGAAGCGCAACAGCGAAACTTTCATTGCTTTTCTTGATTACTTGGTACGACAACATTCGGGTATGCGTCCATTAGTTTTGATCTTGGACAACGGCTCCATCCATCATAGTTTTGCAAGTCAAGCTGCTTTTGCCGTACTGGAAGATCGCCTGGTGCCCATGTTTTTACCCAAGTATTGTTCACAGCTCAATCCCATTGAACGTTTCTGGAAATACTTGAAGTCTTCCGCTTGTGCTAACAAATTGTTCCCAAACATGGAAGCCTTGATTGTTTCTGTAGAAAAGGGATTGCTCCAGCAAAATGACAAACTCTCGACTTCTCGTTTTAGGTTGTTAAAGATCTTTTCGTGAACTACTTATCAGCGAGAATACTATGGCAAAAATCCTGGTTATTGACGATGAACCTTCCATCACCAATCTGGTTACGGCATATCTCAAACCTGAGGGATATGAAGTGTTTGTTGCGTCGGACGGAAATGCAGGACTCAAATCTGCGCGCACTTTCAAACCTGATCTGGTCATTCTCGATGTCATGCTCCCTGGCATGGATGGGATCGAGCTTCTATCACGATTGCGCCGTGAATCTGAAGTGTATGTCATCATGCTCACTGCCCGCACCGAAGAAACCGATAAGATCGTCGGGCTGTCTGTTGGCGCAGATGATTATGTGACGAAACCATTCAGCCCGCGTGAATTGGTGGCGCGAGTCAAGGGGGCGTTGCGACGTCTAAAAAAGGGAGCAGGCTCAGGTGTGGAAGGAAGCGTGCTGACTTTCCAGCACATCCGCATCGACACAGGCGCACGCACCGTCCTTGTAACTGAAAATCCGATTGAGTTGACCGCCATTGAATTTGATCTGTTGACAGCGCTGGCTGAAAATCGCGGACGCGTTTTGACACGCGAGCAATTGCTCGAAAAAGTATGGGGTGGGGAATACTTTGGGGAAATGCGCGTCGTGGATGTACACCTCGGTCATGTCCGTCAGAAACTGGGGCGTGATGATTTGATTGCCACTGTGCGCGGTGTTGGCTATCGTTTTGAGGATGAACCCTTATGAAGGATTATCTGCGAAGCCACTTTGGTGCAAAATTATTGTTATCCTATCTTGTCATCATCATCGTAGGCGTGTTCGTTCTAATCCTTGCCAGCCAGTTTGTATTGCCTGCTTCCTTTAATAGGCACATGGGAATGATGCAAGGCGGAATGGGGAATGGGATGATGGTGGGGCAAAACAACGATTCAATGTCGCAACTGTACATTGACTTCCGCGCCAGTTTTAATGAGGCGCTCTTGTACGCCGCGTTTGCCGCGACAGTTGCCGCCATGTTACTCAGTTTCTTTTTCAGCCGTCGTGTGATTGCGCCCGTACAGGCGATGTCCATCGCTACACAGCGCATCGCCGACGGGCGGTACGATGAGCGCGTGCAGGTCAACGGTGAAGACGAACTCGCACAACTTGCCCTGCGTTTTAATCAGATGGCAGAGAAACTTAATCAGGTTGAAACCATGCGCCGCCGTCTCATTGGTGATGTCAGCCATGAACTGCGCACGCCGCTTACCGCCATCAAGGGTTCGATGGAAGGATTAATGGATGGCATTCTGCCTGCCAAAGGGGAAACGTATCAACAGATTCATGAAGAGGCAGATCGCCTCAATCGACTTGTGGATGATCTACAGGAACTCAGCCGTGTTGAAGCACACGCTTATCAATTGGATTTCAAAACTCTGGATGTTTCTGCTCTGGTGAAGACAGTCGGCAAACGACTTTCCCCTCGATTCGAATCCAAACGCATCTCTCTTGACCTTGAACTGGCTCCCGACCTCCCGCATATTCTCGCTGACGAAGACCGTGCCATTCAGATCCTGACCAACCTTACGGGCAACGCGTTGCAATATACGCCCGAAGATGGCAGTATTACCATATCAGCAAAACGATTGAAGGATGAAGTTCAGATCTCTGTCCATGATACGGGCATCGGGATTCCTCCCGAACATTTGGCGCACATCTTCGACCGTTTCTACCGTGTGGACAAGTCCCGATCACGTCAGGCAGGCGGCGGAAGCGGCATCGGTTTGACGATTGCACGCGCCCTGGTCGAAGCGCATGGCGGGCGCTTTGGGTTGAGTCAGCTGGTGATGGAAAGGGAAGTACTTTCGCTTTCACATTGCCAATTGCGAAATAGAAACAGGGGCGCATTTTTGTAATGCGCCCCTGTTTTGATTCATTTTTTTGGCGCCTACTCAGCATCCCTTATTCCAAACACGTCGCGGATTGCGGCACGCTGCAAACGGTGAAACGTCTGGGCAAGGTTTTCAGGTGTGTGATGTCGACGCTTCTCCAGCCACCATTGCACCAGCGCGATCTGCGCTCCTGCTAGATAGTTTGCCAGCACATTGAATGGGATTGCGCTATTGGTCCCCCCAAAAGCGACGCGCAAGTTGGTTTCGATTTCCTGTGCGCTCAAATCACGAATGCGCCGCAGGATCAGCGATCCTGCCCTGCCTAAAAAAATGGGATACAAGTGCGCCCTTCCTTCTTCAAGATGCCGGTATGCTGATGCCATACCCTCGGGGGCTTCAGATGCAAGCAGTTCCTCCCGGGAGAGAGGGTGGCGTGGCCCAAAGTGGAATTCACTGACGATGGCTTCGTGACAACTCATGAATAAGTCGTCTTTGCTGTTGTAGTGTAGATAGAAGGTGGTACGCCCGATATTTGCGCGATCCACAATATCCTGAATCGTGATCGCATCGTATTCGCGTTTACTAATTAATTCGATCAACGCCTTTTGTAGAAGTTCGCGCGTGCGTTGTACTCGTCGGTCAGGTTTAGTCATGGTGCATCCTCAAGCGGCAATTGTAACTCTCGGTGTGCAGACAGAGCGTCAAGTGCGGACATTCTGAACAATTCATTCATAGTGTTCACAAATGAACAAATATCCTGCCTTGATGATTGACGCTGACCCCGATACATCATATTATTCTGTGCGTTCAACCTCTCAAATTATTCCAGGAGAAATAACCATGTCGCAATCCCCCGTAAATCCTGATCGTAGACCGCCCCCCAGCATGCCCGTCTGGGTAAAGGTGCTTGGCATCATTTTCATTGTCCTGATCATTTTTTTGATTATCCTGCATATCACCGGTAATGGCTTTGGCGGTCACACATCATCTGTCGAATTTTGGTTGCAACAAATATGATCATGAGACCCGGCGTTCGCAAATTTGTGCGCACAGCACACATCATTTTCACGGTTGGCTGGCTTGGTGCGGTCGCTGGTTTCCTGGTTCTTGCCATTGCGGGTCTAACCAGTCAGGATACACAGATGGTTCGATCTGTGTATCCCGCGATGGAGTTGATCGCACGCTTTGTCATCGTCCCGTTGAGCTTTGCGCCATTGTTGTTGACCGGACCCCTCCTGTCGCTGGGCACCCCGTGGGGATTATTTCGGCACTATTGGATCATAGTAAAACTTGTGATAACCGTCCTTAGTATTATTGTCATGCAGTTGCATATGCAGCCAATAAGCCACTTGGCGCATGTTGCGGCAAATGGGACGTTATCCGGTGCTGACTATAGTTTGCAGATCCAAATGGTAGTAGCTTCCGGTGCTGCCCTGTTGGCATTGCTCGCAGCCACAGGGTTGTCTGTGTATAAGCCAAGGGGCATGACCCTATATGGATGGCGTAAGCAGTATGAGGAACATACAGCATCGCCAGACGTAGACGCAGCGGTTTAGCCATCAAATTCCAGTTCAAGCAAATGTGCAGTTGGAAAAAATCAAACAGCGGCCCGTTATTGCAACAGGACGCTGTTTGATACATCATTCTGATCTATGGAATCCAGTTTGATAACACGTTCACAACCAAATCAGGATTTAATGGGTCATTCGTTTTGAGATGAATCCCGAAGTTGTGCGGTCCATCCATGCCTTCATGCATCATAAAGACGCTGGACTCGACGATTGTGCTTTCGCCAGGTTTGAGTACCATCGAACCGATGGTTAATTGAGGAGGTCAGCACCCCTCCAGTATTTCGATGTAGGGTTCTTCCTTGAATCGGAGTGTGCCATCGCCCGTATTGGTGATTTTGATCGCAAAGGTTTTATTGACACCGAATTTCACATCGCCATAATCGATTTTCTGTTGATCCACTGCGATGGATGGTGTGCCTCCACCGTCACCATTCTGTCTGGCGAAGAGGAACGCGGCGAGGAGAAGCAGAACGCCGCCAATCGCAGCAATTGCCCACGGGAACTTCTGCTTTTGTTTCTGTCTTTTGTGTTTTTTGCTCATGGAGCCTCCTTATTTTGGATATTCGAACTGGAACGAATAGATGTATGCGATCAAATCCCAGATTTGTTCTTCAGTAAATATTACGCCCCACATGGGCATGCCCGTGCCCATGCCACCGCGCAGGATCTTGCCTTGAAGTAACGCGGGACTGGCGCCAAGCATCCGCTGTAGGTCAGTGAAATCAATGGGCGTTTGCATCATCAGGTTCTCCGCGCCAGACATGGATTGCATGGATTCTTCACCAGCCAGTGCAAGGTCGGCGGCGAAAACGCCGTCGCCTGCACCGTTTTCGCCGTGACAAGCGGCGCAGTTCTGTGCGTAAAGTTGTTTTCCGTTGGCAAGGGAATCTGGCGTGGTGTTGGATTGCCAGATGTACGCGACAACATCCCAGCGTTGTGCTTCGCTGAGTGATGTATTGTTCAGTTCATCGAATACTTGATAGGGCGAATTTGCGCGATAGTAATCCGTTGATTGGTCAATTGAATCGGTTACTAGATTCTGCCCGCTGATTGCTGACGGCTGACTGCTCGGAATAACAGGTGATTCGTGCGGAACATCAATGTCGAGGTCGAGAGTCACATACAACGGAACAGAGGCAGGCTCAGGGTCCGATGATGAACCGCTGACTTCAATGGTTCCGCGCATGCGCCAGTGATTGAGTCCACACCAGCGTGTACAGAAGAAAGTGTAAATCCCAGGCTTGTCAAAGGTCAACGTAACGTCAGTCACTTTGCCAGGCAGGATGTCCACACGCGCCATATCCATTTGCCCGACCGCGAAGCCATGTACAACGTCATCGGATGTGAGTTTTATATGAAGAGGCTGACCGACTTCCGCTTGAATGACATCGGGACTCCAGCCGCCGTTCTCCGCCATGCGCGCGTGGATGAGCGGGGTGCTCGTCCAGAAATACAACGGCGCGCCAATTGCAAGGATGATGCCTGTAATGACCAAAATGCGTGAGAGAAGTTCGGAACGTTTCATAGCAGTAACCAAAGCATGATGGATGTGGTGGCGAAACAATAAACAATCACTGGAATGGATGAGACCTTTGCTTCGTTGGCGGCTTTCTGCGCGGTGCGCGCAGACCAGATCAAGCCGCCGACCAGCGCTAGTGTTTGCGCGGGTGCAAGAACGGATGTGAGCATGGGTTGCCACGCAGCGTTGGCTGTTCCAAACAAATTCCAGCCAAGACCAAGCGGATCGGAAAGTGCGGCGATAATGTAAGATGCGTTGGTCAGGACGAAGGATAGACTGAATGCCACCCAGAACATCAAGCCGAGAGGAATGAGGGCGGTTGCGAGAGATGCAAATCGTTGCTTAAGCGGAAGCGTGTTCTTTGTTTTTAGTATTCCAAGCGTGAAAAATCCAGGGAGAATGACGAAGATGATTGCAAGAAAAATGACGGCATAAATAAACCAGGCACTCGTGCCGACGTTGTAAGCAGCATCTTTGAATGCGCCCCACGGACCAAGCAATACACCCGCATAGATCATGGCAGAACCAAGCATGATGAAGGCTTTGAAAGCTTCATCCATTCTTGTGGATGGTTTGGCAAGGTCGGCAGAAAACGGACGTAAGTTTACTGCTATATTGTCGTGAGGGCAGGTGCGGATACATTCCATGCACAAGCCGCAGTAGGTGTTCTTTGTTAATCCACCTGGGAAGACATCCCACGGACATCCATAACCTGCTTGGGAACCGTTGTAGCAAGGCTTGCCATCACAGGTTACGCATATTTGTTTATCTTTGATTCGCAATTCAATGGGGGCAGTTTGAGAATACAAACCAATAAATCCGCCAACAGGACAGAGATAGCGGCAAAAAGCGCGGCGTTCAAAGATCGTGCTTAGTCCGATGGCGGCGAAGAGCATGGCAGCAAGCACAATCCCAGTGATGTTTGGGGTGGTGAGCAAAACGCTGCTAAACAGAGCCAGCAGAAGGAATGAAATATTTTGCAACCAGATGTTGCGGAATATTTTTGGCACACGTAGGTTGAGCCATTTCGGTTTTTTGTCAGGTGGGGCAAGTATCGCGCCGCGTTGCAGCCACTCACCAGGTAATGGAATTGGACAAACCGCGCACCATCCGCGCCCGAAGAATGGCACAGCCACGAGAATCAGGATTGCCCACCACGCAATCCACACGAAGACAATGCTGAAGTTGTGACTGCCAACAGGCGTGCCGATGAGTCCTGCAAGGATGGCGAAGATATACCCAGCCAGCATTACAACAAAAACCGCCAATTGCGGGTAACGGCTTTTGAGAGCATTTTTTATGAGGGGATTACGGGTAAGTTCAATCTTCGCCATGATGAATTATGCTTTTTGCTTTATCGAGATGAGTGCGCCAAAAACAGCCAACGTTGCCAATCCAAAGGAACGAAAGAGCCAGTTATTTCTACCGACAGTCAACTTGCCGATCATGAAGGGGTGCATTGCGCTGCAAGTGACATTGCAGCGAAAACGGAACGAACCTGGTTTGTCTGCAACGAAAGATAATGTCCTAGTTTGACCTGGGTCGGCTTCGATAGAGACATCGTAGCCATCCACGTAGAGTCCATGCACAACATCGGTGCTGACAAGTTGAATGTTCACAGTGTCGCCAGCATTGACTTTAAGCTCGGAAGGCGAATAGGCATATTGTCCCGCGTCAATCTCAAAGGTCCGTTCTTGAGGCGCAATGGCTGGAACTGGCAGGGGCGCGAATGCCACCACCAGTCCAGCCATCACAAAGAGGAGAAGATGGAAATAAAAGCGCATCAGGTTAGGGGATGTTGGAAGGTCCATACTTGGCGTAGGTTGCATCTACATATGCCCTGGCTTCTGCAGGCGTCTGCCCATCTTGCAACATCCGCATGACATCCTTAGTGATATCCACGCAGATCGAACATCCAAGCGCATGGTTATCGAATTGGATTTTTCCCTGCGCATCCACATCTGAGACGTAGCAGTCATAATTTGATGTATGTCCGATGTCTCCACAACCGCAATA
>Ga0180069_1000108_pt1 | contig 17548 bp, 13 predicted proteins | sample EasRivERM_16_10D_2_FD_121793 | JGI IMG/M metagenome (GOLD analysis project Ga0180069, IMG submission 121793) | Soil microbial communities from meander-bound floodplain in the East River, Colorado, USA - East River metaG ERMLT231B'_16_10D | ecosystem: Environmental > Terrestrial > Soil >...
CCGCCCTGGGGTTCGTCCGAAGTTTTGTCGTGCTGCTACCGCCGGGCATCGCTGCTTTCCTGTTGCAGATGTGGGGCCTGCAGCCCTCCTTGCGGGTGGCATCGGTTCTGGAGTCTGGTGTGGGGGCAGCCGTGGCCGCCGGGACCCTCTACGTGGTGGGGGAGGTCTACTTCCGCGTCCGCCTCCGCGAGGGCATGGGACTCGGCGACGTCAAAATGATGGCCCTGATCGGCGCCTTCCAAGGACTAAGCGGCGCCTTCTGGACCCTGATGCTGGCTTCGGTGATGGGCGCCGTCCTGGGACTGGTGTTCATCCTGATCTTCCGCAAAGGCCTGGCCTACGAGCTGCCCTTCGGCACCTTCCTGGCAGCGGCGGCTATTCTATTGGTGGTAGGGGCGCCATGATACTATTCAGGATAGGACCGGAAACCCGACATGGGAAACCACCGCCATCGGCAGCCGTTGCGCGAAATCATTCGCCGCATCGTCGACCGCTTCGACCCGGAGCAGATTATTCTTTTCGGCTCCCACGCCCGCGGCGATGCCGGCCCTCAGAGCGATCTCGATCTGCTAGTGATCCTGCCCGTTTCCGGGTCCAAACGCGAGAAGCGAATCGAGATCCGGCTCGCCTTGCGCGACATCCCGGTTCCGCTTGACATCCTGGTCGCTACGCCCGACGAGGCGAGGCGGCAAAAGGACATCCCTGGTACACTTGTTCGGCCCGCGCTCCGCGAAGGGGAGGTACTCTACGCGCGAGGCAGATGAGGCGGCGCAGGTCGCGCGCGAATGGGTCCGCAAGGGGGACAACGATCTCAAGAACGCCGCGTTTGCCCTCCAGATGGAAGAGGAATGCCCGACCGACACGGTCTGTTTTCACGCTCAGCAGTGTGTGGAGAAGTACCTAAAGGCGCTATTAGTCCTCCTTGCAGTCGATTTCCCGAGGACCCATGACATCCGCCGACTTCTAATGTTTCTGCCTCCGGATCTTGCGTCCGCTCTTAGCCCAGCCGACCAGGAACGTCTCACGGACTATGCAGTCGCCACACGTTACCCGGGAGACTACGAACCGATTTCCCTAAAGGAGGCCAGACGTGCCGTCCAGCTTGCCCGAGCGATACGCCGGGCGCCGCGAAAGGTGCTTCCGAAGGAAGTAACCCGCCGTAACCGGCGTTCCACCGGACATTGAACTCCTGGACGCCCAACAGGCTTATTCTATTGGTGGTAGGGGCGCCATGATACTACAAGAAATAGCCAAGACTCTCGGCTGCGAGCTGGTTGGCAACGCTGAGCTGGATATCACCGGCGTGGCCGGACTCGAAGAGGCCGGTCCATCGGACCTGACGTTCCTCTCCAACCCCAAGTACGCCAGGAAGGTGGAGACCACGCAGGCCGGTGCCATCATCGTAGGGCGCGAAGCGGGCCCGCAGCGGATTCCGGCCCTGGTGTCCGAAAATCCGTACCTGGACTTCGCCCGCGCCCTGGAACTGTTCTACACGCCCCCGCGTCCGGCGCCGGGCATTCATCCGACCGCGGTGGTAGCGTCGTCGGCAGTGGTGGGGGAGGGGGCGAGCATCGGCCCTTACGTGGTGATCGGCGAACGCGCCCGCGTGGGACGCAACGCCGTCCTGCATCCGCACGTGACCATCTACGAGGGCGCCGAGATCGGCGACGACTTCTGCGCCCACTCCCACGCCGTAGTGCGAGAGTTCTGCCGCATCGGCCATCGGGTCATTCTCCAAAACGGCGTGGTCGTGGGCGCCGACGGCTACGGCTTCGCCCGCCGCGCCGACGGCACCCACCACAAGATTCCCCAGTCCGGCATCGTCATCATCGAAGACGATGTGGAGATCCAGGCCCACACCTGCATCGACCGCGCCGCGGTGGGCGAATCCTGCATCGGCCGCGGCTCGAAGATCGACAACCTGGTCCAGATCGGCCACGCCTGCCGCGTAGGCGAGAACGCCATCATCTGCTCCCAGGCCGGCATCGCCGGCAGCACCGTGCTGGGAAACAACGTGGTGCTGGCCGGTCAGGTAGGGATCATCAATCACCTGAATATCGGCGACGGGGTTGTGGTGACGGCCCAGAGCGGCGTTGGCCACGACGTACCGGCCGGCCAGAGGATTTCGGGGTCCCCGGCATTCGACAACGTGCAGTGGCTGCGGGCGGTGTCGGTGTTTCAGCGGTTGCCGGAGCTGCATCGGGCGGTGCGGGGGTTGGAAAGAGCCCGGCGGTCGGAGCCGTCTTCCTAAGGAACCCTACGGTTGCCTGGGCGGCAGCGCTCATCGTACACTGGATGCAACGGAATGAATATGCAAGACTACGTGGAGCAGCGCGACGGAGGCTACTACCTGGCCGGGAGCCGCATCGCACTCGATAGCGTGGTCCTTGCCTTTGAGAGTGGGGCCTCTCCCGAGAGCATTCTACGCTCCTTCCCCCTGATCGGTTCCCTGGAGCGGGTCTACGGCGCCATCACCTTCTACCTGGCAAATAAGGAAGCGGTGGAGGGGTATCTCCGGCAGCAAGACACTTTGTGGAACGACCTGGAGGAAAGGCAAAGTCCGCTGCCTGACAGTCTCGCTGAGAAGTTGCGCCGAGCTCGGGAGGAGATGGCCTCGAGGCAGGTGTGAGCATCCGTTTCCTGGCGGACGCGAACCTGGATCAAGACATCGTCGCCGGCCTGCTGCGACGCGAACCCGCGATTGATTTCGTGTTGCCGCAGGGCTTGATCCCCCCTGGCATGGCCGATCCCGAGGTCCTCGAACTCGCGGCTTCACTCGGCAGGATTCTGGTCACTCACGATGTCCGCACTATGTCCGCGCCTTTGCGCGGTTCATCGACACTCGTACATGCCCTGGGCTCGTGCTGGTTCCGCAAAAACTGCCGATCGGCCGGGCCATTGAAGACTTGCTGCTCATCTGGCAGCTCTCAGACCCGGATGAATGGGTAAATCGGATTCGACGTTTGCCTCTCCGGTAGTCGATTGCTGGGCGACGACGACACCACCGACGACGGCAATTACATCGGGGAGTTTCTCCTGGCCCGCAACCGTGAATTAGGACGAAAGTACGTCGTGGAATACGCAGAAGCGTTCCGTAAGGGAGTGCCACATGGCTCTGCGGGCCACCAAAGGCGATGAAAAACCCGCCGGAGCGAACATATGGCGTACGAAAGGCGAACAGAAGGCGGGTTTTTCAACGGAGTGCCCATGGGCCTCTGGCCCACCAATGGATATGAAAAACGCCGTCCCCGTACGGCGGGCTTCAGCCACCGCTTCCGGCGCGTGGTTTTTCAACGGAGCGGTTTCTTCGCCTGTCCGAACCAACCGCTCCCTGACGGTCGCGGCTCAGAACCCGAACCGCAGGAGGAAGCGGAAGGTACGGCCGTCGTTTAGCGTATTGGTAATAACTCCGAAGCTGGGGGAGGTCAGCTCGCGGCCTGGCAGGTCGAACTGAGGGGTATTGAGGAAGTTAATAGACTCGGCGCGGAAGTTCAGGGACTTCTCCGAGCGGATACGCCAGGTGCGGGAGAGCGAGGCGTTGACGTTGGAGATGCCGCCCTTGCGGAAGATGTTGTGTCCGAGGTTTCCTCGCCGGTCGGTGGGACGGATGTAGGCGAAGGCGGACCGGGGCAGGAGCGCGGTGGAAGTGTCGGGATGATCGATCGTCCGGCCCAGGACAGCGGGGTCGAGGAGATTGGGGCGGTCGTTGCCCGAGCCGTCGACATTGCCGAAGCCGGGGGAGTCGGAGCCGGAATATACCTCGAAGGGCGTCCCGGTCTTGCGGAGTAGTACTGCCGAGAGGGTCCAGGAGCCGAGGCGGCGGACGGCGGGGGTGTTGTAGGCCAGGCGCAGCAAGGCGGCGTGGGACTGGTCGAAGTTGCTGGGACCTTTGAGGTCCTGGTGGATGTCGAACTCGGACTGGCTGCGGCCCTGACTGCTATCGTCTCCACCGGCGGTGTTGGTATAGGGCGCGCCCAGGTCGATGGCTTTGCTGAACCAGTAGGCGGCGTCGATGGAGAGCCCGCGCCAGTTGGGGACACCGACAGCCGCGCGGGCGGCGTCGAAATAAGCTCGGGAGGTGTTCAACACCCGGCGTACCTCGAAGTGGGTGAGGTCGGGCCGGCGTTCGTTGACCGTGTCGGTGATCAGGGCGATGCCGTCGACCGGGCGGGCGCGATTAGTGTGCCACAGCATGAAGAGCTGCCAGGTCCGGCTGCCCACGTAGCCGAGCTGGAGTTTCCAGTTGGTGAGGTGGAAGGGCTCCCAGGTGAAGTTGTATTGCTGGGAGTAGGGCGCCACCAGGTGGGGGGAGATATCGAAGATGGTGCTGCGGGCGCCGGGATCGAGGTCGGCGGGGGTCAGACTGGCGTAGGGGTTGGCCAGGTTGGGGGTGTGGATCTCGAACTTGATGTTGCCCGGTGGATTGAAGCGGGCCTGCTGGAAGGTGGGTGTAAAGATCTCGCCGTAGTGGAGGCCGTAGGCGCCGCGGAGGACGCCGCCCCAGCCGGGCAGACGCCAGGCGAAGCCGAAGCGGGGAGCGAAGTTATTACAGTCGCATCCATAGGGCAGTGTGCTGAGGTGATTGACTTCGACGGGGGTGGGAATGGGCTGGAAACGGACGCCGTAGTTGAGCGTGAGGCTGGGGCGGACACGCCACGTATCTCCGATGTAGAACTGCATCTCCGTATTGCGGAAGCCGCGTGTGACGTTGCCGATGGCGCCGGAGAAACGGGTGGGGAGGCCCAGGCGAAAGTTGGTCATGGCGTCGCGGTCCCAGTCGTTGCGGAACTGCAGGGTACCGCGGTGGCTGGAAGCTTCGGTGCCGTTGATCTGGCGGCGGTCCAGCTCGAAGCCGCCCGTCCAGGCGTGCCGGCCGCTCGCCTGGCGGAGCCCGCCGGCATAGCGGAACAAATTCTGGACGCGGTCGATGGGGATGCTGGAGCCGGGGCCGAGGGTCTCGATGACCGAGCCGAAGGAGACCGAAGGGCCGACGGCGTTGGGCTCGGGGACCAGCAGCGAGGCGACGCGATCATAGCCGAGGGAGAAGTCGGTGACGGTTTCGGCCGACCAGGTGCGGCTCCAGGTGAGGCGGCCCGTATGGGCCTTGGTCATAGTGTCGGGATTCTGGCCGGCGATGAGCTGGAAGGCGTCTACGATCTGTCCGGTAAACAAGTAGCGGAAAGTAAAGCGGTCGCGGCCGTTGCGGGTTTGGTCCAGGCGGGCGCCGGCGTTATCCGTGTTGATGGACTGCGGGGCGTTGGTGTTGAGGGCGCGGGCGTTGATGTCGGTGCGGTTGGGAAGCTGCCGGGGGTAGGCGTTGAGGAAGCGCTCGACGATGGGGCGCAGCGCGGGATCGGTGGTGAGGGGGGTGCGTTCGGAAGGAAGCGGGACCAGTACATTGCCGTTGACGCTGCCGCGGAGCTTCTGCTGGCTGCCGTCGAGTGAGAGGGTGGCGCCGCGCCAGACGGGGGCGCCGAGGTTGAAGCCGTAATCATTCTCGCGGGCCGGTTGGACGGCCCCCACCTGAAAGAACGACCGGGCACTGAAGAGGCTGTTGTTGTGGGACTGGTAGAGGCTGCCGTGGAAGGCGGAGACGCCGGCCGGGGCCACGTGGACCACGGCTGGGGGCCGGTTGCCGAATTCGACGCCGAAGTAATTTCGCTCCGGGCGGAATTCTTCCACAATGGTAGCAGTGGTGCCCATACGGACGTTCAGTTCCTTGAGGGCGTTGTTGTCGATGAGGTTGAAGCTGACGTTCTCGTTGCGGCGGCTTTCGCCGGCGGCAGTATTGGTGCGGCCCAGCAGATTCAGCTCCAGGCGGCGGCCGGCTCCGGCGGCGGGGGCCGGCTGAGGACTGGCCGGCGCCGGAGCGGGAGCAGGCGCCGGCTCGGGCTTGTCGCGCGCGGCGGCGTCCAGCAGGAGAAGCAGAAGCGGGATCCAGGGCATCCGAAAACTGAAGAATAACACGTCCGGTGTTGTAGAATGCGGCAGAGGGAACGATGACGCGAATGCGGCTCATGGGCTGGACGCTGGGCGCGGCAGTGGTGGCGGGCGCCGTGGGGGTGACGCTGTTTTCGCGCGCGGCGGCGCCGGTGTCGCCCCAGGTGGCCGGCAAAGGGGCGCCGTTGGTGCGTTTCCGGATACTGCTAGGACTCGGGGACCAGGAGCCGTCACACTGGGACGGGTCCGTTCGTATCACCGGCGGGAAGATCCGCTCGATGCAGGTATGGCGGCCGGCGGAGGGCGACCGCGTCGAGGGAGAGCGGTTCAGCGTGATGACGCGGCGGCTGGCGCCGGCCGGAGCGGCGCAGAAAAAGGCCGGGCTGCCGGGCCCGATTCAGGACAACGGGCTCCTGCTGGCTGTCGAGCTGCTCAACACGGGGACAAGGTTCGATGTTCTGACCGAGCGGGGCGGTTTTAGTTTCACCGCCGACCAGGTGGGACTCGGAGATCCGCGCAATTTTTTGGATGGGCAGGCCAGCGTGGAGCGGGTGCCCTCCACCGTGCAGTTGACCGATTCGCTCGAGGAGCAGGACTTCCCGGCGGTGGCGGAGGCGGGGGACACGCTGTATATCGCCTACGTCGAGTTCACGCATGGGGACCGGTCGCAGAAGTGGCCGCAGCAGATGGCGGAGAAGCCGAAGTCGTTCGACGGACTGGCGCAGCCGGCGGGCGGCGACCAGGTGATGGTGCTGGAGTACTCGAAGTCGAAGAAGACGTGGGGCTCGCCCTACGCGGCGTCGGCGCCGAAGCAGGATGTAAGCCGGGCGGCGGTGGCGGTGGACGGCGAGGGGCGCGTGTGGGTGATCTGGTCGGCGCAGGTAAAGGGTAACTTCGATATCTACGCGCGGGCGCGCGTGAAAGGCGCCTGGGGGGAGGAGATCCGGCTCACCCAGGACCTGGGGTCCGACCTGAATCCGGTGGCCGTGACCGATTCCGCGGGCGGGGTGTGGGTAGCCTGGCAGGGCTGGCGCAGCGGAAGTTTCGAGGTGCTGGTGGCCCGGCAGCGGGAGTCCGGGTTCACCCGGGAAGAGCGGGTATCGTTGTCGGCGGCGAGCGATTGGGACCCCCAGATCGCGGCCGGGCGGGGCGGGGAAGTGGCCGTAGTGTGGGATACCTATGACAAGGGCGATTACGACGTCTACCTGCGGCGGCTGCGGTTCACCGACCCCAAAATCACGATGCAGGCGGCGCTGCCGGTGGCTGCCAGCCAGAAGTTCGAAGCGCGGGCCAGTGTGGCCTATGGGCGGGACAACCGGATATTCGTGGCGTATGAAGAGTCGTATCCCGGCTGGGGGAAAGACTTCGGCGCCTATGAGACGACCGGCGCCGGACTATATCAAGGCAATACCGTACGAGTAAAGGTGCTGCAAGAAAACCAGTATTTCACCACGGCCGACAAGCTGGAAGAGACCGTGGATGCGGGGGTGAAGAAAGCGCCCGAGGAGCTGCCCAACCCGGAGCTGGTCAAGAGCCGGCGGCCGAACCTCACGCCGTACGCCCCCGGGGCGGCGTCCAAGGGGATGCCGCGGCTGGCGGCGGACAGCCAGGGCATCGTGTACCTGGCCTACCGAGTGGCGGCGCCGACCACACGGGGGCCGCTGGGATCGGTGTGGTTCGAGAATCTCGCGTATTTCGACGGGCGTGACTGGGTGGGACCGGTGTTCGTGCCGCAGTCCGACAATACCCTGGACAACCGGCCGGCCCCGATTGCCACCGGCTTCGGGAATCTGGTAGTGGTAAGCTCCACCGATCACCGGCACGGGCCTGCCCCGGGGCGCGGGCCGGAAAGGTTCAACAACGACTTGGTGCTGGCGGAGCTGAACACGGGCGCGCGGTCGCATTCGCCCGAGCTGGCGCCGCTGGGAGCCGAGAAGCCGGAGGCCCCCTCTCCCGACGTCAAGGCTGAGCTCGACCAGGTGGCCATGATGCGCGGGTATCGGGTGGAGCTAGGTAAGGAGAAGCTACAGTTGTTGCGCGGGGAATTTCACCGGCACACCGAGTACAGCGGGGACGGCGGGCGGGACGGTCCGATCATCGATGCCTACCGGTACATGTTGGATGCCGCGTACATGGACTGGGCCGGCTGCTGCGACCACGACAACGGCAACGGCCGCGAGTACACCTGGTGGATCATGCAGAAGCTGACCGACGCGTTCTATGTACCGGGCCGGTTTGTGCCTATGTTCAGCTACGAGCGCAGCGTACGGTATCCGGAGGGGCATCGCAACGTGGTGCTGGCCCAGCGCGGAGTCCGGCCGCTGCCCCGGCTGCCGAAGATGGAGGACGAATCGAAACCCTCACCGGCGCCCGATACCCAAATGCTCTACGAGTACCTGCGGCGTTTTGACGGCATTGCGGCCGTCCATACATCGGGGACAGACATGGGGACGGACTGGCGGGACAACGATCCCAAGGTCGAGCCGGCGGTCGAGATCTACCAGGGGGACCGGCAGAACTACGAGATACCCGGCGCGCCGCGATCGAACAGCGCCGCCGACTCGATCGGCGGCTGGCGTCCCCTGGGATTCGTGTCCCTGGCGCTCGAAAAGGGCTACCGCTTGGCCTTCCAGGCCTCCAGCGACCATATCTCGACCCACATGTCGTACTGCAATCTATGGGTCACGGAGCCGACGCGCAAGGGGGTGCTGGACGCCTTCAAGAAGCGGCGGCTCTACGGGGCCACCGACAACATTCTGGCGGACGTCAGGTGCGGGGGCCATTTCATGGGCGAGGAGTTCGCGGTGAAGGGGGCGCCGTTGATCGAGGTAAGGCTGGAAGGGACGGCGGAGTTCCGGCGCGTGCACATCATCAAGGATGGGAAGTATGCCTACTCGGGAGAGCCCAGGTCCTACAAGGTGTACTTTGGGTGGCGGGACCAAGCGGCCCGAGCGGGCACAACCTCATACTACTATGTGCGGGGCGAACAGACGAACGGCGAGCTGGTGTGGGTAAGCCCGATGTGGATTACGGTGCAATGACGATCGGCCTCTACCTCCTGCCGCTCGCCCTGGCTGCCGTCAAGCTGCCCGACCAATACAACGGCCTCCTCGAAGCCGGGCTCGCCCCAGTGGAAAAGCGCCTTGCCGCCGAGCCCCCGGCCGACCTCAAGACCCTGGAAACCCTCCCCGGCTGGCGGCATTTCCCGTCCGCCATCCTCGCCGCCGCCGTCGTCCGTCGCGTCGAGCTGGCCACGCGCATCGGCGACCTTTTGGTCCGAGAGAGCGAGGCTGGCGCCTACCAGGCCCGCCTCGACCACCACCGCGATACCTATCTATGGATCGAAGCCTACCGGCTCCTGGAACCCAAACTCGACGAGCCCCGCCGGGCCCGCTGGCGCCGCGAGCTGGAGCGCAACATCTCCGAGCTGGCCGCCGAGTGCGCCCTCCGCCAGGACTTCCCCTGGTACAACTCTCCGTATATCCGCACCTCGCCCAACTCGCCGGAAACCAACCTGTCCTATGCCGTAGGGGCCCTGTCGGTCCCGCTGCAACTGCAAGGCGGCAAAGGCGGCCTCCGCCCCAACGAACAGGAAATCACTTTCACCCTGGAAGCCCCATGAACACTACCCACCGAGCCGCGACCGTAAGGGAGCGGTTACTTCTTCGAGCGCGGAAACCGCTCCCTTACGGTCGCGGCTCGGTGCTATCGGAGCCTTTGCTATGCTAGCTCTCTTCCTACTCGCCCTGGACCTCCCCCTAACCCTCCACGAAACCGACGGCGTAGCCCGCCGCGCCGAACCCGTAACCTTCGGCGTCCCCCTCCCCAAGGGCCTGGTCCGCGACACCTCCCGGCTCCGGCTGTACGACCTCAGCAACCGCGCCGTCCCCGCCGCTTTTCGCATCGTCAACCGTTGGCCGGAGGACACCTCCCTCCAATGGATCCACGGCGACTTCCAGGCCGACGCCCCCGCCAACGCCCGCGCCCTCTACCACCTCCGGCTCTCCGACGACCCCGTTCCCGCTCTCCCCGCCCGCCTCCAAGTCACCACTGCCGGCGGCGACGTCCGGGTCCACACCGGCGCCATCGAGTTCACCGTACACCGCACCGGCCCCCTCCTCGACGCCCCCGGTTTGCGCCAGGCCGACCTCCTCCTCCGGAGTGACGAGCGCATCTACAAGGCCTCCCAGTGGCCCAAGTCCGATTTGATCGTCGAGGACCAGAACCCCCTCCGCGTCGTCCTGAAGCGCACCGGCTCCCACGGCTGGGCCGACGGGCAGGACCGCGCCCTCGACTATGTCATTCGCATCGTCGCCTACGCCGGCCGGGCCTACATCCATGTCATATACAGTTTCGTCAATCGCCAGGGCCGTGAGATGAGCGACTTCGTCCGCCTGGACGGCTTGTGGCTCGAAGGCCGCCTCGAGCGTCCCGCCGACCCCGTGAAGATCGAGCAACTCGCCGCCGAACCCCGCCGCCCCGGCCAGTTCCAGGCCGGCGGCGTCGGCTTCGGTCTCCGGTGGTTCTGGCAGCTCTACCCTAAAGGATTCGAAGTCCGCCCCGACGGCCGCGTCCGCTTCTACCTGTTCCCCGAGTCCGCCCGCCCCCAAAGCATCTACACCGGCGTGGCCAAGACCCACGAGATCACTCTAGACTTCGCCCCATCACCCAACACCCAACACCCATCACCCCTCCACGCTGTGGCTCCTCCCAAGTGGTACACCCGTGATACCCAAGCCCTCGGCCGCCTGGTCGAGTCTTCCCCCGAAGCCATCCGCCCCCGCTACTGGCCCCTGGTCCAGCGCTACGACCGTTGGCTCGCCGCCTCCCGCGACGCCGTCCTGGCCAAGCGCGACCGCGGCTTTGAGTTCCAGGGACGCCGCTTCGACGAGTACGGCATGCTCAACTTCGGCGACGCCATGCACAAGCTCATCGCCGACGACCGCCGTCCCGACTACGGCATCCACTGGGAAACCGAGTACTACGACTTCCCACACGCCCTGTTCCTCCACTTCTTCCGTACCGGCGACATGACCTCTTTCCGCACCGCCATCGAGGCCGCCGCCCACCTCGCCGACGTAGATATCTCGCACCACGAGGTGGAGCCCGGCCGAGACGGCGCCCCCCGCACCGGCCCCGGCCTCAACCACTGGACCCGCTACTCCAACGGCGTCTTCATCTCCTCTACAAGCTGGGCTTTCTACAAGAACGAGGGCCTGTTCGACCGCTACCTGCTCACCGGCGACCTCTGGAGCCGCGACGTGGCCCGCCTTTCCTCCGACTTCGGCGTCACGTACAACGGCCTCGACCTCCACTCCAATACCCGCTCCATCGGACACGGCCTGTTCGCCATGCTCAAGGCCTACGAGGTCTTCGGCGACAAGAAGTACCTGGACCGCGCCCACTGGACCATCGATTGCGTGCAAGCCTGGCAGGACGGCGACGTCGAGCGCCTCAAGACCCTAAATCCCCGCGTAGTGTGGGACGCCCAGTTCCGCGGCGGCTACAGCCACCAGTCCTGGATGTACGGAATTGCCCTCGAAGCCATGGCCCAGGGCTCCTGGACGTTCCGTCGCCCCGAAATGCCGGCCTACCTCCGCCGCGCCGCCGACTGGGTATTCGCCAACCCCAAAGAATGGGACCCCGCCCGCCGTATCTTTCGCAACGCGCCGGTGCACGCCGTCATGCTCACCCCGGGCCTGGCCTACATCGGCGAAACTTCCCGCGAGCGCCGCTACTGGGACGTGGCCCTGGAAAGCTTCACGCGCCAGACCGACGAAGCCGCCGTCACCGACCGCCTGAAACTCTTCGCCCAACTCTTCCGCAACTCCCAGCGCTTTCCATGGTATCTCTCGATAGAAGGACCGCACCTCGATGAATCGCCGAACCTTTCTCCGACTGCCGGCTCTGGCAGCCCTGGATCTCCCTAAGTACAAGGTCGTCACCCCGCACCAGGCCGCGGCGAAGTACGAGTCCGCGGCCGATGGCAGACGGCACAGACAGATCAGCAGCAGCACTCTCATAAGCGCTTCCTCCACCTCGACCCGCTCACCGACCAAGTTACCAGATCAACGGTCCCGGCTTGACGGCCGGCTGCCGATGCGGCAATGATTGGAGCATAGCGATGCACCAGGCGAGGCAACGAAGGCCGTAACTCTCAGGAATATCCCGCCGGAGTTGGTCCGCGTGATCGAGCGGCGTGCCCGCCGGAGCGGCAAGAGCCTGAACCGTACCATCATCGAGGCCCTGGAAGCGAGCTTACTGAACCGGCCCAAGAAGAAGGAGCGCCGCGTCTACCAGGATCTGGACTGGATGGTGGGCTCGTGGACCAAGGGAGAAGCGGACGAATTCGATCGTGCCTTGGCCGAGCAGCGGACCATCGACCCGGAGCTCTGGAAGCGACCCGGGTGCTGCTCGATACCTCTGCGTACTCGGCGTTTCGTCGCGCCCACCCTGAGATCGTAGCCGCGGTGGAGGAGGCCGAAGAGATTCTTGTGAATCCGATAGTCCTCGGTGAGTTGTATGCGGGCTTCCGCCGGGGCGCCCGGGTTGCTGAAAATGAGGCAAATCTCGGTCCCTTCCTGGCTTCGCCCCGGGTGGATATCATGCCTGTCACCGAGGATACGGCGCAACGCTACGCTCTGATTCTGAACGATCTGCGGCGCTCCCGCGCGATTATCCCCACCAACGACATCTGGATCGCCGCCACCGCCATGGAGCACGGGCTGCGTTTGCTGACCACCGACAGCCAGTACGAGCGCGTTCGCCAGGTTGCTGTATCCCGCTTCTAATCTATTTCTTGTTGATCGGTAGGAACCACATTCAGAACGTCAAACGCACCACCATGGCGACAATGCGCGGGCTCAACGTGGGGTCCTGGCGAATCAGGCCGAACTCGGCGTTGGTGACGTTGTTGCCGTTCGAGGCCAGGCGCCGGAAGTAGGTCGTATTAAAGGCGTTCAGCCAGTCGGACCGGACCTCCAGCCGGGTTCGTTCGCCGAGCGCGAACTGCTTGGCGATGGTGAAGTCCAGGTTGTTCAGCCCGAAGCCGCGGATGTCCGGGAAGCGGGTCGGAAAGTCGCGCAGGGTGAAGGGCGCCGGACCGGCCACGCGCGGGAACAGCGACGTGTCGAAGTACGGGGTGTAGGAGACGTCGTAGCGCTGCTGCCCGAAGGACTTGGCCAGCTCGTCCCGCTGCTGGGAGGAGAGCTTTGCGCTGCGAGCCGCGAGCGGCGCGGCGTTGGGGAAGTCCAGCGGCGGCCCGCTGCGTTTGTTGTAGTTGCCGCTCAGATTCCAGCCGCCGAAAATTCCATTCACTACGGGATGCATACCCGCGGTCCATTTTCTGCCCTTGCCGAAGGGCAGGTCGTAGCTGGCGAGCAGGCCGAAATGTATCGGCGGGTCGTAGTCCACCAGGCGCTTTTCCAGCCGGCTGGCGTCCGGATTGCCGAAGTTGAAGTCCTGGTCGTTGAGAAGAGTGGCCCGTTCCAGGGTCTTGGAGATGGTGAAGTTCACCAGCATCGACAGCCCGTTGCTGAACCTCTTGACCAGGCTCGACTGCATAGCGTCGTAACGCTGGCGGCCCAGAGGCACGCTCTGCGCGGTCACGTTCGTGTATTGCGGATAGGGCAGCAGCAGGTTTTGCCGGGTGATGGTGGCGCCGTTCTTGGCGGCGCTGTCGCGCAGCAGGCCGGCCATGGGGTTGGGTACCAGCTCGCTATAGTAGGAGGGGGCACGGCCGAGCTCGGCGGCCGGCAGGGAGTTCAACTGAACATTGAGCGGCAGGGCGCGGGTGAGGTTGCCGACGTAGGAAACGTCGGCGCGCAGGCCCCACGCCAGCTCGTATTGGAAGCCGGCGGAGAACTGGTGGGCGTAGGGCAGGCCGCGGCCGCGCCACGGAAAGCTGGCGGCCAGGCCCAGGTTCGTGGCCAAGCCGAGACTATTGCCAATAGGCTCCAGCAGGCCTTCCGGAAATCCATTGGCGATAGTCACCCGGGGCGTCAGGCCGCCGTCGACCGAGGCGGTGATCGGAGTGGTGCGGCTGTATCCATCGGCGCCCCCGAACGCCTGCTGTCCCAGGTACATCAGGCCGTAGCCGCCTCGAAACACCAGCTTCTCGCGGACGCGCCAAGCCACTCCCACGCGGGGCTGGAAGTTGTTGAGGTCGCGATGGAAGGCCTGCCGCGAGTTGCCGCTCCCGCTGGCGTAGATCAGCCCGCCCTTCAGATTGAGTCCCCGCACCTGGCCGGCGATGGGACTGGCCTGGTCGAAGGCAAAATCCACGATCTGGCGGTTGAAGCGCTCGGCTGCTGGGGCTTCATAGTCCCACCGGAATCCCAGGTTTACCGTGAGGCGGGGCGAGATTTTCCAGTCGTCTTGCACGTAGGTGGAATAGTACCGCCAGCTTCGAGCCGGATTGATATTGCGGTCCACCTGGCCGCTGGTGGGGTATCCCAATAGGAAGGTGGCGAACTCGTTCCCCGAGAACGCGTCGGCCCGCCGGGCGTCCTGCCGGGTCCAGTTGCGATCGAAGGTATAGAGTCCGCTGGCGTAACCAGGACCGTAGTTGTTCTGATTGTACAGACGGAGCTCGGAGCCGATCTTCAGGACGTGCTTGCCGCGAATCCAGGTGACGTTCGGCTGCAGACTCCAGGAATCGCTGATATCTTCCGACGCCGGCGAAGTCCCCAGCTCCGAATAGGCCGTACCGGTGAACTGGAAGCGCGGGAACTGTTTGAAGTAGAACTGCGAAACCAGGTTCGTGTCGAACCCCAGCTTGGCGGGATCGTACCCCACACCGAAGATATTCCCGCTCAGGTTCCGGGTCCGAGCCAGCCCGGCGCGCACGTTCAGCACCAGCACCGGCGATAGCGTGCTGGTCCAGTCGGCGGCCCAGGAGGTGGCGTTGCGGTTCGAAGGCGCCTCGCCGCTGGGCTCGGCCTCGTTGGTTCCCCAGGCGATCAAGGCGAAGTTGTCCCAAGGAATCCGGCCGTAGCGGAAGAAAACGCTGTTCTTGTTGTTGATGCGGTAGTCGAGCTTGCCGGTCCACTGCTCGTATTGGTTCCGCGACGGCGAAATGTGGGAATAGTTGTTGATCAGCGCCGCCGTCTCGCCCGCCAGGTTGGGCTTCGGATAGAAACCCGCCACGCGCGTGGCGATGGGGCTGACGCGATTGGCCGGAATGCGGTTCCCGGCAAAGGGCGTGCGCAGCCCGGTGACGGAGCCGGTGGTCAGCGGGTCGTAAACCAGCACCGGCTGGCCGCCGCGCTCCCGCAGGCTGGAGAAATCGCCGGTCAATTGTTCGGCCGTGGGCAGCGTCCTCACCACGATCTGCGGATTCCTCTCGTACAGGTTCTCGTAGGAGATCAGGAAGAACATGCGGTTGCGGCCGTCCCAGACCTTGGGCACATAAATGGGGCCATCCACTTCGAAGCCGCGAGTGTGGTTCTTAACGTAGGTCTTGGGCGGCACTACCACGTTAGGATTTGCCGCCCGCGCCGCTCCGATCGCCTTGTTCCGCTCCCAGCCCGAGGCCGTGAAATGGGGATCCTTGAAGTGATAGTAGGCGGCGCCGTGCAGCAGGTTGGCGCCGCTCTTGGAGCTGAAGACGTTGACGCCCCCTCCGGTGCGCCCGAACTGGGCGTCGTAAACATTGGTCTGCACCGAGACTTCCGCGAGGCTGTCGAGGGCGGGAATGAAGTTCACGCCGCGGCTGGGCCGTGTATTGGTGACACCGTCGATGACGGTCTCGTTCTCGCTGATGCGGCCGCCGCCGATGGAGACGCCGCCGACCTGGCCATAGGCATACAACTCCGCCGATCCCCAATACCCCGACTTGGTCACGCCGGGCAGCGCGTGAGTCAGCAGGAACGGGTTCCGCCCGTTGTTGGGAACTTTCTCAATCAGGTTCCGCTCGACGAAGGAGACCCGCGTGGCGTTCTCGGTCTGTAGCAGGCTCACCGTGCCGGACACCGTGACGCTTTCGGTAACCTGCCCCACCTCCAGGCGAATCTCCATGGACAGGCGCTGGGAGACTCCGAGCACGGCATTCTCGCGGACGAGCTTCTTGAAGCCGGGGTGTTCGACGGTGACCGTGTAGGTCCCCGGCAGCAGGAAGCCGATCACGTACAGACCGGCCTCGTTGGACGTGGCCTCGTTGGCGACGTTGGTGGCCACGTTCGTCGCTACCACGCGCACCCGGGGAACCGCCAAACCGCTGGGGTCCGAGACCGTGCCCGAGATGGAGGCGCGGAACTCCTGGGCGATGAGGCCCGGGGTGAGGACACACCCCACCAGAAAGAGACTGCAAGTCGCGTGCTTCATGGCTCGCCTCCCTTGCGCAGTAGCCTAATAATAGCCTATTACGTGGCAGGGTAGCCAATAACGGAGGCTGGACGTCATTCGTGACGGAGCGCGACCATCGGGTCCAATCGCGCCGCGCGGCGCGCGGGAAGATAGCAGGCCAGGCCGGAAGTGAGCAGCAAAACCAGCGCGACACCGCCCAGCGAGACGGGGTCGGTGGGAGTGATCCCGAACAACAGGCTGCGTAGCGCTGTGGCCATCACGATCGCCCCGCCCAATCCGGCGAGGAGCCCGATCAGGACTGGCTGCATGCCCTGCGAGAAAACCCACCGCATCACGTGGCCCCTCGCCGCCCCGAGCGCGATCCGGAGTCCGATATCTCGCGTTCGGCAAGCCACGGAATAGCTCAGTACGCCGTAGACGCCCACGGCGCCGAGCAGAAGCGCCACCATGGCAAACAAAGAAGTCAGCACCACCTGGAAGCGACGTTGTGCGACCGCTGCGGAGACGATTTCCCGCATGGTGCGCAGGGCGGGAATCGGAAGGCCCGAGTCCATCTTCCTGATTTCGGCGCGCACCGCCGGGGCCAGGGCGGCGGGCTCTTGGGCTGTCCTTACCACCAGCGTCATCGGTCCGCTCGCCCATTGAGAATGGGGTCGATAAATGAGCGGCGGCGGCTCGCGATCGACGGCGCCCGGACGAGCATCTTCCACCACCCCGGCCACCGTGATCAGCGGCTCCGTGACATCGCCCTGGCGGAGCGCGCGGCCCACCACCGCCGCCGGGGCTTCCCGCGGCCAAAGGCGGTTTGCCAGAGATTCGCTAATTACCGCCACGGGTGCTTGCTCCTGGTCGGTAAAGAATCGCCCGGCTCGCAGGGCGCTCCCGCTGGCGGCAAGGTAACCCGCTGTTACGCCTCGAATCATAGCCACAGGCCGCGCGAGTACCAGGCTCTGGAAGTTGGTGTCGGTGGCGTGAAAAATCGTCCGGCTGGCGCCGAATGATCCGGTGGCCGCGGGCAAATCGCTGATCGCCCCCGCCGCCAGAATGCCGGGCAGGGCTCGAACGTTTTCGGCCAGTTCGCGATAGAACGCCACGCGGCTCTCACCGGTCGAATAACGCTGGCCGAAAAGAGACAAATCCACCGCGAGGACGCGCTCTACCTGGTAGCCGCGGTCGGCGCGCATCACCTTGACGAAGCTGTGAAGCAGCAACCCGGCGGAGGCCAGCAGCGCCGTTCCGAGCGCCATTTCCACTCCCACCAGAAGCTGTCGAGAACGCGTTGCCCTTCTGCCTCCAAACGCGG
>Ga0180069_1000109_pt1 | contig 17537 bp, 14 predicted proteins | sample EasRivERM_16_10D_2_FD_121793 | JGI IMG/M metagenome (GOLD analysis project Ga0180069, IMG submission 121793) | Soil microbial communities from meander-bound floodplain in the East River, Colorado, USA - East River metaG ERMLT231B'_16_10D | ecosystem: Environmental > Terrestrial > Soil >...
ACTACTATGTTCGGGTGCAGCAGACCGATGGGCAGTTGGCTTGGTCTAGTCCGATTTGGGTTAACTACTCCGGGTCGGCACTCGTGCCGACGCTTGGGCGAGGGTCGAGATGAGTCTCGACCCGGCAGGCTAAAGCCTGCGCCACGTTAGGCCGGAGGCAATTGTTGTTCGCGTCGTCCGCATGAGCTCTTCGCGGTTTTTTTGCGTCATGCCCCGCGTTGGGATCGGCTCGTGGAACAGCAGCGTTACCTGGCCGGCGCGCAACCAGGCGGCCCCCTTGCGCATGACCTCTCGGGTTCCCAATATGGTGATCGGAACCACTGGAGCCTGGGCCTCGATGGCCATGGTGAAGGGACCGGGGCGGAATGGCAGCAGGTTGCCATCCGTGCCCCGGGTTCCCTAGGGAAAGATCAGCAGCGACAGCCCCCGCTTCAGGCGGTCGACCCCGGCTTCCATCGCCTTCCGCCGCGAATCCGGGGCTCTGCGGTCCACCGAGATGAACTCCGCCATCTTCAGCGCGTACCCGAACAACGGCGTGCGGAACACGACCTTCTTCCCCATGATGGCCACCCGCGGCACATGCAGAAACACGATGGGGGGATCGACGTTGCTCACGTGGTTGGATAGGTACACCGCGGGCTGCAGCGCCTGCCAGGGATCGGGCCCCCGCGTCTCCACCCGAACGCCGGCCACCCACAACACCGCCCGCACCAGCCACCGGGCCACCTGGTAGATCGGCCGGATGTCCCGCATCGCCCAGGTCACCGGGATCATTACCACCAGGGCCACCAGCGCCGCCGACACTGTAAACGGCGCCACCAGTAACCAGGTTCGCAGCAGGGCGCTCACCACGTGAACACGTACTTCCCCACGCGCTGTTCGCCGCTTTCGGCTGGAAGATCGTTGTAATACAGTGGGTCGGCCTCCCGTAACGCGAAGGTCTGCTGCAGCTCGACGAAGAAGTCCGTCTTGGGGTCCACCAGCCATACCAGCCTGGCTCCTGCCGGCAGCGGCACCCGCAGCGGCGCGGGGCCCTCCACCATCCTTTCGGTCCGCGGCCCCCGCATGAACCGCGCCGCCAGAGTCTCGGTCTCGCGGATGGTCTTCGGGCTCAGCACCACCACCGGCAGACTCTGAAAATAGTATGCGGCCTTTCGTGACGAGGTCCGCCCCCGCTCCCAAAGGACCACCGTCTGCCCCGGACGTTCCTGGGCCAGCCATCCGAGCTCTCCTAATGCCTTATCGTCCACCCAGGCAATCCCCAGGATGTGCGTCAGCGACGTCAAGGACAGCCCGCTGTTGACGTGCTTCCAGATTTGGTGCGCTACCGTCCGCCACCCGGTGGCCGGAGGCCCTTCGTGATACCATCCCGTCCGAAAGAGGATAACCGCACTCAGAGCCAGGCCGGGCAACAGCATGGCCACCAGGGCGTGCTCTCGGCCTAGCCACCCGTCCAGCCTTCTGGCGGCACGGCTCACGAAATGGCCTCCGACCAGGCAGACCACCGGCAAGATGCCCAACACCTGCCCCGCATCGGCCACGTGCACCAGCATCGCGAACACGAACAACGGCGTGAACCACAGCCCGAGAAACACCACCGGCCCCCATCCCAGGCCCCAGCCGTCTGTCCGCTGCCAAGACAACAGTCCAGTAGGCAGCGCCCATAGAAGTCCCGACAACGACCAGACCATTAGCCAGGTGATTGTCACCTGCCACCGGACATCATCGGCTCCAAACAATCCCGACGTCAGCGCCGACTGGTCCGCCAAGTACTCCGCGCAAGTCTGCACGTAGCTCCGCGGCCCACCCGACTCGAACATGGTGGGCAGGAGCCACACCAGCACCGACCCCGCCATCAACGCCACGGCCTTCACTCGCTCTACCCAAGCCGCCCGGGCCCGCCAGGCCGCCACCGCCCATAGCGGCAGGAGCAACGGGCCCAGCTCCGGCCGGATCCCCGCTCCCAACCCCAGCGCCGCCGCCCCCCAATACATGGCCCGCTTTTCCCCGCACCACGCTCGCCAGCACAGGGCCGCCACCACTACCGATATCACTGCTAAATGCGGCCGCACCGCCGACGTCAGGCCGCTGTACCAGAACGAGTGATGAAACAGCAGCAGCCAAGCCGCGCACAATCCCGCGTCGCCGCCCAGCATCCGGTTCCCCAGCCAGGCCAGCGCCACCACCGCCGCCGTGCTCGCCGCCAGCGACAGCGCCAGCAGATTGCTCTCCGGCCTCCGGAACCGCAGCCAATAGAGAATCCGCGACTCCAGCACGAATATCGGATACCCCGGCGGCTGCGGCCGGCTCACCCGGGGATCGAAATCCCCGATGGCGTACGCGAAGTTGACGTCGTCGAATGAGAACAACTGCCCCGGCGCCAGCGGCAGCCGGCTGGCCAGCACCAGTCCCCCGAATACCACGCACCACGCGAGAATCTGCCGGCGTTCCATCCCCCAGGTAAACGCTCAAGCATACCAGACCCCCATCTATAATCGTTTTTCATGCCCTCTCGCGCGGAGACCGTGGCCGTTGTCGCCTGCCTCGTCGTTTTCTTGTTCTTCGCCGCCGCCTGGATCCATCTTCCCGGACCTCAAATGGACGAGTTCCTCCCCGTCCCCGCAGTTCTTCCCTCGCTCCGCCCCACCACTCTCTATAACCTCCAACTGGGCCGCCACACCGTCCCGCTGATGATCATGTCTTACGTGGGAGCGCTCAAAGGCTGGCTCCTGAGCTTATGGTTCGTTCTGATACCCAGGGGGGTGCCCGGATACCGCCTCCTCGGCATCCTGGCCGGCCTCGCCACTCTCTGGCTCGCCTACCGGTTCACTCGCCGCTACTGGGGCCGGCCCGTCTCTCTACTCCTGGCCGCCCTCCTCGCCACCGACCCCAGCTTCGTCCACACCACCCGCCTCGACTACGGCCCTGTGGCCCTCATGCAGCTCCTTAAGATGGGCGCCCTCTGCGTGTTTCCCCGCTCGCCTGCGGCGGCTTGCTTCCTGCTGGGGCTGGCCGTGTGGGACAAGGCCAACTTCGTCTGGTTCGTGGCCGGCCTCGGGGCGACCTTGGTGATCTTGTTCCCCCGCGACATACTGGGGCGCCTGCGGCAGCTTCCGCTTGCCGCCGTCGCCTTCCTCCTCGGCGCCTCCCCCTTCCTGGCTTTCAATCTGTCGCAGCGCGCCCAAACCTGGCAGGAGCGCGGCAGATTCGAGATCCGCTGGTCTAAGCTCGGCCAAGCCGAGGGCACCCTGAACGGCGACTTCATGTCCGCCCTCGCCGGAGAGGACCACCTCGACACCTCACCGCCAGCACACGACCTCGTTTTCCCCTGGCTGGCCAACGCCATGTACCCCCTCGGCCGCCTCCGCCAAACGATCCTCCTCCCCCTTTTGGGCCTCAGCCTGCTCCTGCTGCCCCTCAACCTGGCTATAGGTTCCCCCCGCGCCCTCCTGTTCCCGCTGCTGGTGAGCCTCTTCACCTACGCCTGCATGTTCGTCACCTTCGACGGCGGCTCCAGCGTCCACCACGTCATCATGGTGTACCCTTTTCCCTTGCTTTTCCTCGCCGTTTCGCTCTGGACTCCCGCCGCGCGCTGGCCTCGGCTTCGCGTGATCCCCCTCGCCCTGGCCGCCGCCGCGATCCTGGTTAACCTCTCGGTCAACGCCCGCCACTTGGCCATCTACACCCGCACGGGCGGTACCGGCGACTTCAGCGATGCCTCCTACCGCCTGTACCACTTCCTCTCCCAACAACCCGGCCGTAAGCTTTACGCCCTCGACTGGGGTTTCTCCAACCCCCTGATATTCCTCGGCGCCCGCCAGAACCTGTTCGTAGACGATATTTTCTTTTCCCTGAACAACCCCTCCGGACCCGACCACGCCAAGGAAGTCGCCCGGCTCCGCGGCCTGATGCAAGATCCCAATAATATCTTCCTGCTACATACTCCCCCCCGTACCCTCTTCCCCGCCGCTGCCACGGCCTTCCACTCGCTGAGCGATGCCGGCGTACCCATGCGCCAGATCGCCGCCTTCGACGAGCGTACCGGCCAGCCCATCTACGAGGTTTACGAGAGCGGCCACCCCGACTCCCGCCCCGATTTCCGTTCCGCCGTCGTGGTTCGGTTCTTCCCGCCGATCGCCCGCCGCTCCCAGTCTTACGTTATCGAGGTTCCCGAGCTGGCCAACCAGTGGATCGACTTGGTTTATCATGTGGATCAGTCCGCCGCCGGCACGGCCACCCGCTTCTGCCGCCTGGACTCCCAAGGACGCGCCACTATGACCGTTCCTCCCGACCACCCCATAGCCACCGTAGCGATCACCCAGATCCGTCCCTCGGGCGGCGAGTGGCGTCCCGCCCGTGGCTCCATTCAGGTGATACCATGACCGGCGCCGACCTGTTCGTCCACGAGCTCCAGCAACGCGGCGTCACTTGGGTGGCCACCCTCTGCGGCCACGGCCTCGACCCCCTCTACGCCGCCTGCCGCCAAGCCGGCCTGCGCCTGGTCGACAGCCGCAACGAGCAAGCAGCATCCTACATGGGCGATGCCTGCGGCCGCCTCACCCGCCGGCCCGGCGTGGTGTTCTCCTCGAGCGGCGTAGCCCACGTCAACGCCCTGACCGGCCTGACCAATGCCTATTTCGACCACGCCCCCCTCCTACTGGTGTCCGGGGCCGCGGCCGTCTCCACTATGGGCCAGGGCCATTTTCAGGATCTGGACCAGGTGGCCCTGGCGAAGCCCATCTCCCAATACGCCGCCCTGATCGACGACCCCGCCACCATCTCCTCCCACGTCGCTAAAGCCTTCGCCTCGGCCGCCCGCGGCCCCGTCCACCTGACCTTTCCGATGGACATCCAAAAGGCAGTGGCCAGTGGCCAGTGGCCAGTGGCCAGTGACATCCAACGGGCCGACGCCCCGGCCCCCTCCCTGCCGCCGTCCTCGCGCCCCCTTCTTGTCGCCGGCAGCAATGTCTTCTACGCCAACGCGGGCTCTTCGCTGGTGCGTTTCTGTGAGCGCTCCTCGGTCCCCGTAGTTGTCCCCATCTGGGACCGCGGCTCCATCGACCACCCGATCCCCCACTTCATGGGCGTGATCGGCGCCGCTACCGGCGGCCCTCGGCTCCTCGATGACGCCGACCTGGTTCTGCTCTGCGGCGCCGCCCCCGACTACCGGCTGAACTACATCGACGACCCCCGCGTAGTCCGCATCGAACCCCAACACCTAGACTCCCTCAACGTTCCTCCCACACCCGCCTGGCTGCGAGAATGCCAACGCCGCCGCGACGAGTTTCGCCGCCAGTTTGAGGCCTCGGCCGTACACTCCGCCCCCGGCCTGCATTCCCTGGACATTATCGCCGCGCTTCGCGAGGTCCTCACCGACGACCCTGTCCTGCTCATCGACGGCGGCAGCATCGGCCAGTGGTGCCACCAGCTTCTCTGCGATCGCTACCCCGGTCACTGGCTGACGTGCGGTCCGAGCGGTGCGGTCGGCTGGGGCCTTCCTGGCGCCATGGCTGCCCGCCTCTGCTACCCCGATCGTCCGGTGATCCTGGTCTCGGGCGACGGCGCCTTCACGTTCACTCCCGCCGAACTCGAATGCGCCGCACGCCAGCGCCTGCCCTTCGTCGCCCTGGTCGCCGACGACCAGGCCTGGGGCATCACCCAACTCGGCCACAAGCGCCAGTACGGCGAGGCCATTTCGAGCAACCTCGGCCCCATAGACTTCGGCCTGCTCGCCCAATCCCTAGGGTGCCACAGCCTCCGCGTCACCGAGGCTTCCCGAATCGCCCCCGAAATCCGCCGCGCCTATGACCGCGACCGTCCCACCGTCCTGCACCTCCCGATACCGGGAGGCAACGAATGGAGTACAGCATGAACCGCCGCAACTTTCTACTGGCCCTGTCCCCCCTGCCGCGCACCGAGCCCGACCTGATCCTCTACAACGCCAACATCTTCACCGTCGACGCCGCCCAACCTCGCGCCCAAGCCGTGGCCATCGCTGCCGGACGCTTTCTCGCCGTCGGCTCGAGCGACGAGGTCCGCAACCTGTCGACGGCCCGGACTCGCCAGGTGAACCTCGAAGGCAAGACCGTGGTTCCCGGCTTCATCGACGCCCACACCCATCCCGCCTCCTCCGGCCGCCGCCACCTCCGCGAGGTGGACTGCGACCTGCGCTCGATCAAGGAGATCCAGGAGGCCATCCGGCGCCGCGCCGCCGAAATCCCCCGCGGCCAGTGGGTGGTTGGTTTCAAATACGACGACACGAAAACCGTCGAAGGCCGCCCCCTGAATCTCCGCGACCTGGACGCCGCCGCCCCCGACCATCCGGTCTACATCAACCATCGCGGCGGCCACGGGTCCTACGTCAACTCCCTCGCCCTCCAGAAGGCCGACGTCAACGAGAAGACGCCCAATCCCCCCGGCGGCGAGTTCTTTCGCGACGCCAACGGCAAGCTCACGGGCCTGGCCCGCGAGCGCGCCACCGCCCCCTTCCGGCGCCTGCTGCCCTCCCGCTTCACCCGCGACGACTACCGCGAAGGCGTCAAGCTCATCGCCAAGATGATGACCCGCACCGGCGTTACCTCGGTTCACGACACGGGCGGCAGTCCCGAGGACCTCCAGGCCTACCAGGACGCCCGCGACTCGGGCGACCTGCTGTTTCGCGTCTACTGCCTGATCGGCTACGCCGGCCTGGACCGCATGATCGCCGCCGGCGTCCGCACCGGCCTCGGCGACGAGTGGGTGCGGGTGGGCGCCGTCAAACTCGCCCAGGACGGGTCCATCTCCGAACGCACCGCCCGCCTGTCCAAGCCCTACATCGGCCGCCCCAACGACTACGGCATCCTGGTCACCGAAGAAAAGGACCTCTACGAGCAGGCCCGCAAGGCCCACGCCGCCGGCTGGCAGATCGGTACCCATTCCAACGGCGACGCCTCCATCGACATGACCCTACGCGTCTACGAGCGTCTGCAGAAGGAAATGCCGCGCCGCGACCCCCGCTTCCGCCTGGAGCACTGCACGGTGGTCAACCCCGACCTCGTCCGCCGCATCAAAGCCCTCGGCGCGATTCCGAATCCCTTCTCTACCTATGTCTATTACCACGGCGAGAAAATGGCCGACTACGGGCCGGAGCGCCTGGAATGGATGTTCGCCGTCCGCAGCTTCCTCGACGCCGGCATCCGCGTCACCCAAACCTCCGACTATCCCCCCGGCCCCTTCGAGCCCATGATGGCCCTACAATCCCAAGTCACCCGGACCGATAGCAAGGGTACGGTCTGGGGCCCGCGCCAGCGCGTCACGGTGGAAGAGGCCCTCCACGTCGGCACGCTCCACGGCGCCTACGCGTCCTATGAAGAGAACCTGAAGGGTTCGATTGAAGCCGGCAAGCTGGCCGACCTGGTGGTCCTGGGGCGCGACCCGTTGAAAACCCCGCCGCTGGAGCTGATCAAAATCCCGGTCGAGCGGACGATGGTGGGGGGGAAGTGGGTGTGGGAGGCGTGATTAGGAGAATGGCTCAATCTTCGTCACGATCCGCCACTACCGCCGCCATAGCCTGGTCCAAAGAAATGTTTGACCCTCGCGTGGCCAGAAACGCCCGCACGTGCAGCCAGCCTTCTCTTCGGCAGCTTCAACACTCCTGCTGCCGCCAGCCGCAGCAACTCCTGCTCCCAGTCCTCCGCCTCCGCCAACGGCACAATGGTCCCCCAAGCGCGGCCCAAGTAGAAAATGCCGGCCGGTCTTCCGGAAAACGAGGAATTTCGACCCGCTGTAAAGAACCGCACGGTTCCCAAACCTATCATTTGGTCGCGGCTGTAGTTGCCTGCATTATGGGTGTTGATTCAGAAAGGGTTATCGAAGGGCCGGACTGCGGGAACACGTGCATGCCCAGCAAGTGGCCCTGAGGCCATTTTCATGGTCACAGAAATACTATAAGTTATTGAAACAGCGAGAGTTGGTCGGGCCGACGAGATTTGAACAGAAAGGACCACCTGCTGATCACAACAGCAAACTCAGACCGGCAGGCCTCGCTCGGCCCGTGCGATTGCCATCGCGAACCTGATCGACCTGTACTACGTACGCCACCCCACGAGATTGCAACAGGAAAGAGGTTGGGCCGGGAGGGCGGCCCTGGAGGCGCTGTAGCTGGCTCATCCTTTTTTCGAAGGGCGGTGGCAACTCAACGCTGCGTAATGCGTTATTCTGGGAAGCTCTGCAGGCAATTCGATGGCAGTTTCGATTATTATCCCCACCAAGAACGCGGGCGACGGGTTCGGCGAAACGCTGGAATCCATGCGGGGCCAAAAGGGCTTTTCGGCCGAGTTGATTGTGGTGGACTCGGGCTCGTCGGATGGCACCGTGGCGCTGGCACGCGAGCATGGCGCCCGTACGATTTCTATCTCGCCGGCCTCCTTCAATCACGGAGAAACCCGGAATCTGGGGATTCGCGAGGCCAAGGGAGAGGTCTGTGTGCTGCTGGCCCAGGATGCGGTTCCGGCGGACGACCAATGGCTGGGGCAGCTACTCGCCCCATTTGGGGACGAGCGGGTGGCAGGCGTAACCGGCCGTCAGATGGCACGGCCCCATGCTGACCCGATGGGGCGGTGGGAGGTGGAGTGGGGAGACCGGTTCCTCGGTCGCCAGATTCTGGTACGAGAGGTTCGAGACTGGAATGCATTCTGGAACTGCAACTATGACGAGCGACTGCGAACGGCTTGGTTCAGTAACGTGTGCTCGGCTGTGCGGCGGGAATTCTGGAGCGAGCATCCGTTCCGGCCACTGTCCTACGCGGAAGACCTGGAGTGGGCCATGCAAGGTCTAGTATCGGGACGCCGGATCGTCTACAACCCCCTGGCCGTGGTGGTGCATTCCCATAGCCGCTCGGCCGCCAGCCTGCTGAAGCGGCATTACGTTGCCGACAAGGTCACCCGGAAACTGCTCCGGGCGCCGCCGGTCGAGCCAGTGGTTCGAAGTGACGCCGAGTTTTTTTCTGCCCTGACCCTGCTCTGCGCGGACATGCAGGAGCTAGCGCCGCCCGATGAAAACGGGGCGCTCGGGAGGATCGCCCGGTGGCGCGAAGGGTGGCGTGGTGTGCTGGCGGCGTCCGCCGCTCTCCGGGTACAGTGGCAACTCACCGGCTTTCGCCAGCACTTCCGGGGTCTTTGTAATCAGATCTTGACCCTCGAGCCTCCGCCCGAACCGGCCGCTAACGGCCGTTTGGCGCGGCAGGCTCTGGCGTACACGATCGGAGTCTCTACGGCATCCTACTATAACTGGTGTGAGGCGCGAGAGCGCTTGTCGGCGGAGATGCGCCGCTTGGACGAGGCGTTGTGCGAAGGGGTCTAGCGGTGCCGCAGGAGGGAGAGGAGCTCTCGGAGGTGCACCAACTCCTGGGGATTCATCCCGGTTTCAGCTCCCCCGGTGCTCGCACCGGCCGGGCCCGTCTATCCTGGCCCAGCCGGCTTGTGCAGCAGGCGCGATTGCTGCAATTCGGAGTCGAATTCGCGGGCGGCCTAACGCTGCTGCGATTCTGCTTCACACAAGAGGATCGCCGGAAGTACGCGTTTTACTTTCAATGGCGCTGCTTCCACCTGCGGCCCGAGTGGCGGGTGTTCCTGCATTTCCTGAATCCCGAGGGGGATATCAGTTTCCAGGGCGATCATTCGCTGGCAGGGGCGGTTCCGGAGGCGTCCGGGCTTCTCTACCTGAGACAAGCCGTTGAGGCGCCGGCCGAAACGCCGGAGGGACTCTACCGGATCCGGCTAGGCGTCTGGACTCCCGAGCTGCGGGAGCACCTGCCCCTGCTCAGGCATCGCGGGTGCCGCCGCGAGGCGCCGGGGTGGTGCCACGATGCGGTGCTGCTGGGACCTCTGCGGGTGTAGCCGGGGGATTTTGCGTGCGGTAATAGGCGGTGTCAAATAGCGGGTTGGGTTTGCGATTCTCTTGGGCCCCGTGCGTGAGGAAGTGCACCAGCGGGTTGATCGAAGATTCCGCAACGTCGGGATTCTGCTGCAGGTAATACGCAGTGTCGAAAAGCGGGTTGGGTTTGCATCCCTTCCGGGCGCCTTCGGTCTGGAAATGAACCAGCGGATTGACACCCGACGCCGCCACAGACGGGTTCTGCTCCAGGTAGTAGGCCGTGTCGAACAGCGGGTGAGGGCGGCAGCCCCGGCGCGCGCCCTCGACCTGAAAGTGCGTCAGCGGATTCAAGCCCAATCGGGCTACCTCGGGATTTTCCTCCAGATAGTACGCGGTATCGAATAGGGGATGGGGATTTCGCCCTTCCCGCGCGCCGGCGAGCAGGAAGTGTGTCAGCGGATCGATTCCGGCCGCCGCGATGTCGGGATACTGACTCCGGTAGTACCCGGCATCGAGCAGCGCGCCGGCCTGACGGACCAGGCGAGGCCGGGTAATCCGGAGCAGCACGGCCCGGAGCGCCCAGTAAAACCGGGAGAAGACGCTGGCGGCTGGAGGAGCGGGCGCCACGAGTCACTCTCCAGAGGCCGCCGGCCGTCGTGCCGGTGCTGGGCTGGAGATTTCCAGCCCGTCCGGCTCGTAGATCACGATCGTGCTGCCAGGGCTGCCGATGCGGAAGGAAACCTCGATCAATCCCTGGAGAGCCTGGCGGATCCTTTCGTGACGCGATGGCTCGGCAAACAGCAGCAGGAAGCCGCCGCCGCCGGCGCCGAGAAGCTTTCCGCCCAGCGCTCCGGCCTGCGTGGCGGCGTCGTAGATCTGGTCGATGGCGCCGGTGGAGATGCAGTCGGCCAGTTCCTTCTTCTTCTTCCAGGCTTCGTCCAGCATGGCGCCGAGCTCGCGAATCGCGCGGTTGGGATCCTGCAAGATGCAGGCCGCTTCCCGCACCATCTGCAGCAGGGATTCAAGCTGGCCGGTTCGAGCGCGGAGGTTCCGGATCTGCTGCTCGGCAATGGCGGGGGCCAAGCGGGAGAATCCCGTGAAGAACAGCAGCATATGGCTCTCCAGTTCTTCCCGGCGCTCCGAGGAAATCAGCAGCGGAGCGACTTGAAAGCTTCCATCGGGGAGGAAGGTGATCAGGTGCATGCCCCCGTAAGCCGCCCAGATCTGGTCCTGCGAGCCGACATGCTCCCGCAGAACCTCCTGCTCGATGCGGATCGCCTCCTGGGACAGCCACTGCGGCGACGACGCGCGGCCCTGAAACGTCCGCACGGCGTGGAGCAGGCCCACAGTGAACGCCGAGCTGGAGCCCATGCCGGAGCGGGCGGGCAGATCGCCATGGTATTGGATCTCGACGCCCTCCTGGATGCCGTGCTCCTTCAGGACCGCTCGCACCGCGGGGTGCTGGATCTCGTCCACGCTGTTGACCAGCTCGATGTGGGAATACGCGATCCGGTGGCGGTGCTGGAAGAAGGGAGGCAGACTGCGAATACTGAGATAGCAGTACTTATTGATGGTGGCGCCGATGACGGCGCCTCCCCCGTTTTCCCGGTACCAAGCCGGGTAGTCGGTTCCGCCCCCGAACAGAGAGACTCGAAACGGAGTGCGGCTGATGATCATAAGCTACGGGAGCAGGGTCGCCGCCAGCGCCAGGTCTTCCGGGGTACCGATGTCCAGGAAGCGACCCGACGTCCGGCAGGCGTGAATCGAGCCTGGGGGCATGGCCGGCAGCACGTCCCGCTCGAGAGATCCGCGCCGGAGCCTGGCGATCCGCTCCAGCACCGTGCGATCCAGGAGGTAAGCCCCAGCATTAATCCAACTCCCCGGGACCGCTACCGGGCCCTTCTCCTCGAAACGAACGACCCGGCCGGAGGCGTCCATTTCGACCCGGCCGTACCGCCGCGAGTCGGCTGCCTGGACGCACAACACCGAGGCTGCAGCTCTGGCAGTGCGGTGGCTGGTCACAAAGGCGGAAAGATCGGCGTCGAGGAAGGTGTCGCCGTTCATCACCAGGACCGGATCGGTGCGCAGAGAAGGCAGAGCAAAGCCAATCGCCCCGGCGGTACCAAGAGGGGACGGTTCTGCCACTGGAACGACCTCCAGGGGCGGGAAGGAATGCTCCGCCAGGTACGCCAGCGCCGGGCCCGCCCGGTAGCCCAGGCCCAGGACGACGCGGCCAGCCCCCTGCCCGGCCAGCCACCGGAGCAGGTAGTGAAGAAAGGGGCGGCCGGAGACAGGTGCCAGGATCTTGGGCGCGTCCCCCAGCAAGCTACCCAGCCGCGTTCCCAGTCCCCCGGCCAGCACCAGGATGTCGACCTCGGTCACCGGGCACCAGCCGCAACCGGGACCGGCTGCCTTTCCAGCAATTTGCGCGGCAGGGGGATGCTGGCCATCCGCTCGATGTGGCGCCTCGTTTCCACCCCGAACTGCTTCGAAATCATGTTCAGGTAGCCTTCGCCCCCGAAATACTCCCCGAAGGCCGCGTCCCGGAACCTCAGGACCTCCTCCGCCGAAACCCTTTCGGTACGGAGAGGCTTGCAGTCATAGCTATGCTGGGAAAACCCGCTCCAGGAGTCCGGCAGCTCCCAATGGTTCTGCAAAGCCATTTGGTAGAGGGCTGAACCGGGGTAGGCCATGGCCGAGTAGAAATTCGCAAACTCGCAATTCAGATCCTTGGCCAGATCGAGCGTCTGGCGCATGGTTTCGAGGTCGTCGTCGGGCAGGCCGAAAATAAAGTTCCCGATGACGTGGATGCCGGCGTTCTGAATTTCCCGCACAATATGCACGATATCCTTCGAATCGAGTGTCTTTTCCGCCCCGTCCCGCACGTGCTCGCTGCCGGATTCGATGCCCAACGCCAGCCAGCGAATGCCGGCTGCGCGCAGCAGACGGAGCTGGGCCGGCTTTACGGTGTCCACTCGCGCATAGGCCCAAATGTTCAACTCCGGCGCGTAAGGCTTCGCCGCAAGAAGCTCGCAAATGCCGGTGACGTGGCGATCGTTGAGGATGAACATCTCGTCAATGATCTTGTAAGTTTTGACGCCGTAGGTATGGTACAGGAGGTCGATCTCTTCCACAACGCGCGCCGGACTCCGCATCCGGTAACGGTTCACCCCGAACGGCGCATTGATGCAACAAAACGTGCATTTAAAGGGGCAGCCCAGGGAAGTGTAAATCGAAGCGTAGGGCTGGCGGGCTTCGAGGTTTCCGAAGCATTGCCAGTTGTGCGCCCGGTACTTTTCCATGGGCAGCAGGTCCCAGGCATTTCCGTGGAGGTCCGCATCGAGGTTCTGGAGCAGCGGCGCGGGGGGATTGCTGCGGACCTGGCGGAACGGCCGGCCGTCCCACCAGACCAAACCTGGCACCCGGGACAAATCCGGCTCCCCGGCCGAAAGGGCCTGCAGAAGCTCGTAAATCGTCACCGGGCCTTCGCCATTACAGGCGAAGTCGACAGCCTCCTCGTGCAGGGTTCGCTCCGGCAGCGCCGCTACGTGGCCGCCGACGAGGATGATATTTTGTTCCGGGTTTGCAGCCTTAATGGCGCGGCAGGCCTCCCCTGCGCCCGCCATTTGCTGGGTGGACGCGGAGGGCTGGTGGCCGAAGACGACCATGCCTACCAGCCGGGGGCGCAGGTCGGCCACGATTTGGGCCAGAGCCTGCGGTCCCAGAGCCTCTGCTTCGGAGTCGATGATCCGCACCGAGTAGGAGCGGTCGGCCACGTAGCCTGCGATGAGCCGGCACCAAAGGGGCGGCTCGACAGCCGTCAGACCCTCGCCGAGACCCTGGTAGATCCGGTCACGCCCGCCCGGGTTGATCAGCAGCAAATCCAACGGTTGCAAGGAGGATCTCCCGCGCCGATTCCGCGTCGGAAGCATTCTAACACGAGTGGATCGGATCTCTCAGTGGACTTGGAGGCGCCTGGCGCCTTTGGATGCCGCTTCGTCTGCATTCAGCAGCAGGGTGTTACCGGCCGCGTCGGCTACCATCACGGATCCCACTCTCCAGGCGCCCGGCTCGCTCGATTTGGGAAAGTCCACCGTGACCGCATCCGTCACCTCGTGAGCCGGTGAAAACACAGCGGAACCGCGTCGCTTCAGGCCGTCCGAAGGGCTTACAAAAACTACTTCAAACGATTGCACTCCCGAGAGGTTATCGGTGGCAGTGTATTGCACCTTCACGGTCGCCGGGCCCTGCGTGGTGTCGATGGTCTCCGGCGTGAAACGGAGGGCGGTCAGGCTCGGGCTGATGGTGTCCGGCCTTGACTTGACCTCCAGAGTTGTCGGGCCGAGTCCCGACACGCCGGCTCCATCCAAGATCTGAGTGTTGCCGGCGGCATCCGCTAAGAGCACGGCGCCCAGGGTCCAATGGCCCGGTTCGCTCGATGGAGGAAAGCTCACCAGGACCGCATCCGACACTTCGTGAGCCGGCGAAAACGTCCTGGAACCGTTTTGTCTCCCGGCTCCCGAAGGACTCACAAGACTCACCTCAAACCATGCTACACCGGAGAGGTTATCGGTGGCCGTGAATTCCACCCTCACCGTCGCCGGGCCCTGGCTGATGTCGATAGAGGCCGGCGTGAAACGCAGGGCGGTCAGGCTCGGACCGATCGTGTCCGACGCCGACTTCACCTCCAGCGTCCTCCGGGAGGCGAGTCCCGCCAACCCGTCCGTATCCAGAATCAGGGTGTTGCCGGCGGCATCCGCCAAGAACACGGTGCCCAAGGTCCACGAGCCCGGTTCGCTAAGCCGGGGAAAGGTCACCGTAACCGAGTTCGATACCGACTGAGCGGCCTCCAACTTAGCGGAGATGCCCCGCCTGGAGGCTCTGGACGGGCCCACAAAACTCAGTTCGACATAATCGACCCCGGAGAGATCATCGGTCGCCGTAAAGCTCACCTTAACGTCAGCGGGTCCTACGCTGGTGTCGATTCGAGCGGGCGCAAAGTCCAGGGCCGTGAGCTTGGGACTGACGGTGTCTTGCGCCGATAGCACTTGGAGGGTTGTCGCGAACCCGCGACCTCGGAGGGCGTCGCTGTCGAGGATTAGGGTGTTTCCGGCCGCGTCGGCGAGGAACAGTTGCGCCAAGGTCCACGAGCCGGAGGGGCTGAACCGCGGAAAAGTAATTCGGAGGGAGTGTGTCGCTGACAGTGTCGGAGTGAGTTTCACAGATCCCGGCCGGCGAGACGCACCTGACGGGTCCACAAAGCCGGTCTCCAAGTAAGACACTCCGGAAGCATCATCGCTGGCAGTGAAGCTGATCGTCACTTCCGCCGGGCCCTTGCTGGTGTCGATGGATGACGGGGTAATGCGCAGGGAGGTTAGCTTGGGTGCCTCGGTATCGTCGGCGCCGGAGGTGGAAGGGGGTGAGAACAGATAGCCCAACAGCATCGCCAGCAGCACGACCGGCAAAGAACCGGGAGTTCGGCGACATCGACAGGGGCGCATGATTCCTTGATTATAGCTGCGGCAAACAGAACTTGGCCGGACTCCAGTGGTCATCCACTGGAGTCCGGCCGGAGCAACGTGGCTCCGCCAGCAAGCCGGCCCATCCACCGCTACTGGTGGATCACGATGTTGCCCCGGATGAGCGGCTGAGCCGTCGACAGGTTATACCGATCTCCGCCGCCGCCGCACGTGTGGATCTTCAACCCAAAACCGTCCACGTTCCCCGGCTGCATGGAACCGTCCCAAGCGTCCACGTCAAATTTGCAGACGGTAGTTCCGTTGATGGTGCCCTCGCCTTTGAACTGGGCTCGTGGCTGCGCGGTAACCACCAAGAGTTCCATGCTCGTGCTCTTGAAGTTCAAGCTCCCTTCCTTGAACTGGAACTCCAGGTTACCCGACGGAGTAGTAGTGCCCGGCAAGTACTTGGAAACAAAACCAAACGTCGCCACTCCGGTCGCCGACGGGTTGGCAAGATCGGCGCCGGCGGGGGACTGGATCGCGCCGCCGCCGGTGGCGAACCCGCCGCTCGGGTCAAATACCGCGACGATGACGCAGTCCGAGTCGCCAACATTGCCGGCAACATCGGTACCCTGCACGCAGAACGTGTGGATCCCGGTTGCCGTGAAGGCCGGTATCGTTATCGTTACGTTCGCGGTGGCCCCGCCAAACGTCCCGCTGATCGGCGTGAAGCTGCCACCGTCCGTGTTGTACGCAGCCGACGCGATGTTGCTGCCGCCGGAATCGGTGATGGTCGACGTTATGGTGGTTCCGTTGTTAATCTCGACTGGGTTCGGCGTAGCGATAGTGTTAGAGGTTACGGGCAGGGTCTTGTCGATCTTGATCCCGCTGGCTGTAGCCGTCGCGCTCACATTGCCGGCATTGTCCGTACAAATGCCGCTGGCGGATTGTCCCACCCCTTCCGCGCTGAGTAGAGCGGGCGCGGTGCAGCCCGCGATGCCGGAAAGGCCGTCGGCTCCACTAAACGTCACGGTGACGTTGGTACTGTTCCAACCGGCCGCATTCGGGGCCGGTGAAGCGGTCGCGGTCGCAATGGGCGCTGTCTTGTCGATCTTGAACGTCGCCGAGACCGAACTGAAGAGTCCGGCCCCATTGGCCGCTGTGCATGTGACTGTCGTGCCGGCGGTCTCGGCCGTCAGCGTAACCGTGTCGCAACCTGTATCTGAATCGGCGTCAAAGCCCGATATCGGATCGGCTACACTCCAGCTCCGGGTCACATCCGTATTGTTCCAGCCCGCCGCGTTGGGCGTCGGTGTGCGGGTGAGAGTGATGATTGGCGGCGTCAGGTCGATCCTTACGGTGACGGATACGGAGTTTGTCAAGCCCGCGCTATTCGTGGCCGAGCACGTGAACGTGATGCCGGCGGTCTCGCCCGACACCGTGCCGGTCGTGCAACCGGAAGTGGAAGGATTTGGGGATTCCGGGTCGGTGACGCTCCAACTGACTGTTACGGGGGATGTAGTGTTCCAACCTGTACCGTTAGGGGCCGGGCTTATGCTCGGAACGATGACGGGCGGGGTCGTGTCCCCTCCCCCGGATGGGTTCACAGTCAACGTTGTCGGGAAACCCGCGCTGACCAGAGCTGCCGCGCTGTAAGTCCGCGTATTCCCTGCGGCGTCGGACAGGAGGACGAAACTCACGTTCCACGTACCTTGCTCGGTGCCGCTGGGGAAATTGAGCGCGATCGTGCCCGATTTGGACGTGGTTGCGGCGAAGCTCGCTTCGCCGCTCTGCTGCTGATTGCCCGAAGGACTCACGAATAGCACCGCAACGTCGTTTGCTCCGGAGATATCGTCAGTGACTGCGAAGCTCACCGTGACAGGGCTCCCCGCCGTGGTGATGGTGGTAGGCGTGAAGCTGAACCCAGTCCCCCCAGTCAGGGTGGGAGCGGTCGTGTCGGCGGTGCCCGAGGTTACGGTCAGGGTGGTCGAGAAGCCCCTGGGTACGAGGGCGTCCTTATCGAGAACCAGGGTATTGTTCGCCTGGTCCGACACGATCACATTCGAGATCGTCCAATCTCCTCCCTCGCTCAGCTTGGGGAAAGTGATCGTCAGTGTTTCCGACACCGAAGCGCCGGGCGTGAAGGTTTTCAGCGTGCCCCGGTTTGTACCCCCGGAGGGGCTTTGGAAATTTACGTACACGGAGGCGGCTCCGGAGGCGGGGGGG
>Ga0180069_1000110_pt1 | contig 17470 bp, 13 predicted proteins | sample EasRivERM_16_10D_2_FD_121793 | JGI IMG/M metagenome (GOLD analysis project Ga0180069, IMG submission 121793) | Soil microbial communities from meander-bound floodplain in the East River, Colorado, USA - East River metaG ERMLT231B'_16_10D | ecosystem: Environmental > Terrestrial > Soil >...
AGGCACCTATGATCTCGACCCGAGCGAGAGCCAGCGGGTGAGCTATGCCCTGGATGCGGGACCGGTGGAGATCTCGAGTTCGAATGGGGCGAAGATCATTGTGGCGATCCGGGATGCGTGGAAGGTGAACGGACAGGTCCTGAGCTTCGTGCAGATGATGGGGTTGCCGCAGGAGGCGTTGTCCACCACCTACTGGTTCCCCGCCTACAACAATCTCACCCTCGATGGACAGCTGAGGTTTGGGGTGCCGTAGGGTAGATAGTATGCAGGCGAGTATCTTGAAGATACTCGCCTGCATACTATTGAAAACGATCATCAGAAGAAGAGCAGCACAGTTTATCTATGCTCAATAGCTCGTCGCGCAACCAACAACAGTTCTTGTTCTTAGCAGGAAGTCGGTCCACCGTTTGTTCCTTGACGTATTCTCATCATCATGGCAGAATTCAAATTATGGTTTTTAATGAATTAATGTAATGACTTAGACATTCCGCTTTTTGACATTAGGAAGATACCGCACCTTGGAGAAAAAATGTTTTGGAATCGCAAAAAAACTGACGTTGACCTTTCACAAACTGAAACGAATCTTATACCAACCAAAATCGAGATAATTGATTTTGGTTTCACCACTTTCAATTTTCGATCATTCGCAGACCTTGGCGCACTATGGGGGGTGGATGGAGGGTATACATTCTATACATTAAATAAATACCAGGTAGACCATGCTGTACTCGTTGATACTCATCCCACTGAAATTTTTAAAGAAGGAAGCAAAAAATATCCACAATTAAGGTTCATTAAAGGCAATTTTGGCGACGAGAAGATTGTTCATGAAGTTGGGAAAGTTGATGCCGTACTACTCTTTGATGTGCTACTACATCAGGTTCACCCGAATTGGGATCGCATACTTGAGTTGTATGCCCCTTATGTAAAGAGTCTGATTATTTATAACCCACAATGGGTTGGGTCCAACCGGACCATTCGACTTTTGGAATTAGGTGAGGACGAATATTTTCAGAATGTTCCACACAACCAGACAGAAGAACCGTATAACAACCTTTTTCAAAAGCTAGATCAAAAACATCCGGATCATGACAGAATATGGAGGGATGTGCATCATATCTGGCAATGGGGGATAACTGACACAGATCTACAAAACAAAGTCAAATCACTGGGCTTTCGTATGCAGTTCTTTAAAAACTGTGGAATGTTTGGAAACTTAAAGAATTTCGAAAATCATGCCTTTGTTTTTACAAAATAAACCTTCTGTTTTCCCGCGTTTAAAGAAACAAAAGGTTTTTTGCATTGGCCATAATAAAACCGGAACTACATCCATTAGATCTGTCCTCGAGGATTTTGGCTACAAGGTTGGTGATCAAGCTACAGCAGAGCTTTTACTGGATGATTGGGCAGTCCGCGATTTCAGACGCATCATTCAATATTGCCAGACCGCTGAAGCCTTTCAGGATATACCCTTCAGCCTGGACTTCACATATCAAGCCATCGACCAGGAATTTCCAGATTCGAAATTTATATTGACAGTTAGGAACAGCGCGGATGAGTGGTATCGGTCATTGGTCAGATTTCACGCCAAACTCATGGGGATCAGCGGCATCCCATCGGCAGATGAGCTTAAGAATTTCCCTTATCGTGGCAAAGGTTGGATCTGGCGTGTGCAACAATATGTTTTCGGAATCGACGAAACAACCGTTTATGATGAAAAAATTTACAAGGCCCAATACCTGAACTACAACGCTCATGTTTTGGAATATTTCAAACTGCGCCCTGATGACCTGCTCGTATTAAACCTGGCAAACCCGAACTCCATGAAATCACTATGCAACTTTCTTAAGATAAAATATGAGGGTCAAAAAATACCACATCTGAACAAATCCAGAGAATAGGTATAATTACAAATGGCCTTACACGCCTAAAGGCGTTTGCCATAGAGAAAACAGACGCAAAAACTCAGAGTCCCTGTGGTCTGTGTGACTAAGCTGTACAGGGGTAAGTTATAAGAAAAATTTATTTCAGCTCATCTAAATTATAGTTTTCCAGAAAATCAAATAATTGTTTTAGATTTCTTTCTACAAACTCCAAGACAACCACATCTGGATCGGTTGCATCAATTTCTCCAAAAGTAAGCAGATCTGAATAAGCAGATTGATTTTGAATGAAGACCGCTTCTCTGAAATGGGGAGCCATCAAACGAATTAACGGCACTCCAAACGAGTCAAGATACATTAATAGTTTGGGGAAATTATCATCCGGGGATGTTGAAATTTTTGCGGGGATAAAGTCATCATTGTAGACAACCCAATTCAAATCGTCCATTTTAGGTACAAAGTCTTGCCTGATCTCGATTATATTGTCAACGCCAATGATCCTAGGAAGATCGCGAACCGGGGGTCCTGTAGTTTTTAATTTAAATTCATCAATATCCTTGGGCATCAATTCAGGGTAATAACGGGAAATTTGCAGCATGATTTCTCTATAAGCGACAAAACTCCCATATGCATTCCAGTGGGTATCCGTCTTGAAATAAACGTCGCGCTTCAGCCTTTCATGTGCCAATGTTGGTCGCAAATCCAGCAGCAAAAATGGGGGACCGTATTGATTCATATATTTGACGAGTATATCCAATTCCGATTGGTCACCCACCTTGTTTATCCCATCTGGCAGTTTATCCGGGTAAATGGTGGCTTTATTGGGTGCGATCACTACAACCAGAACTATATTTCGTTTACCCAATTGGTTGTGGAGGATTTCCAGATTGCTCTGGATGGTTTTGACATCATCATTGGACATAATTGCGCTATTTTGATAACTGTCCAGATTCTGGAGTCCTGTGAAATCCAACCAACCATCCCTTCCTACAAGCACCTGTGAAAACACGCGATCACCTAATTTCATGCGCAACCGTGTATACATCGAAATAAGTGTTCGACGGCCCGGTAAATTCTCATCGAATTGCGAAATTCCCGCCCTTATACTATGGAGCATCATATATACGGAGACACACATCAAACCAACAATTAGTATCTGCCTGTAACGCAATTTCAAAACCACGAAGTTGAACATATTTCTCTCAAAATTTTGCGTAGATATTAGGGGCAAAGGTGCCGCTTAATAATGCGGCCAGCCCAAGGATAAATAGCGTCACCAGTAGAACATCCTCCAACGGTTGAAAGGCAAAAAACAACATGGGTTTACGGGCCTCAAAACCGGCACGGAAGCGTTGCCACACATCAGACAAAGGCAGGCAGAAGAAAACACCTGCTATAAGAGCCAGAATGAATGAAGGTTCAATAAAAGGCAATGGAGCTGTTTGGCTAAACGGCAACGGCGTCAGTCCAGACGAATTTCCAGCAAGGCGGCGAAAGAAACCAAATGCAAACGCCAAACTACTCGAGCGGAAGATCACCCATCCTGCTGAAATGATCGCCAACGTATAGAGATGACGTAAAGGCTGCCAAAGGTTTTTTAGCCAACGGCCAAATCCAGCGCTTTCCAACGCGAGCATAATTCCATGCATCAGGCCCCAAACAATAAATGTGGGGTTGAAGCCATGCCACAAACCTGTCAATAAAAAGACAAGAACAATGTTGATCTGTTGCCCGGCCCGTTGAAATCGGTGTCGCTCAAGGGGATAAAAGACATATTCACGAAACCAGCCAGTGAGTGTCATATGCCACCTGCGCCAAAAATCGCTTATGCTTTGAGCAATATACGGGTAGTTAAAGTTTTCCGGCAGGCGCATGCCGACCATCAATCCCAGCCCAATTGCCATGTCGGTATACCCGGCAAAGTCAAAGAAGAGTTGCAATGTATAGGCTATCAGAGCTAGCCAGGCAAAACCCGGCCCGAAATTAGGAGTGGGGAGATTAAACGCAGCATTGACAACCAGTGCCAATTGATTGGCGATCAATGTCCGTTTAATAAACCCGATCATTAAACGTCGAAAGCCTGCGATAATCTTGTCTATGGAAGGTGTTATCTGGTCAAGGAGTTCCGAAAATGGCTTGTAACGCACCAGTGGTCCGGAAACAATCTTCGGAAAGAATAGAATATAGATTGCCAGCCTCACAAAATTTTTCTCTGCCTGTACACCTCCCCGCGCTATATCGACCAAGTAAGAAATCATTTGAAAGGTCACATACGATAAACCCAAAGGCACTGCCAAGCTTGAAATAGGCGCGGCCAATGCTTCCGGAATATAAACCCATGCCAGACCTATTGGTCCATAAGCAAGCATAAGTTTGAAACAAGCTAATATAAATAAATTTATACCAATTCCCACCATCAACCACAAATTTCCATCAGAACTGTTCTTTCCCCATGAAATTGCATGCCCGAGCAGGTAACCTGCGATTAGTATCCCGCCAAGCCACCAAATAGCCGTCAACTGACCTGCGCTAAGGAAAACCACGCTGGCAGCCAAGATCAGCGGCAGGCGCACGCTTTGACGGCTAATTAAATAGAACAGCAGAAAAACGGGCAAAAAAAGAAAAAGAAAAAGAGGCGAGATAAAATCCATAATCCAATAGTGACCACTTCGGTAAGACGATCAGATTCCTCCCGGGATATCAATCGCAATGCATCCGGTAAGTTTAGCAAAGACACTCTGCTTGAAAGCTTATCTGGTTAGGGAGAGTACCATAGAAAGCTTATAGAGATAAATTATATATGTATTCAGCATGCCAGTAAATGACCAGGCAAAACAATAAAGCCGAGAGTATCGCTAAAACTGCAAATAACGGTCTCTATGAAAAATATGCAACTTCCCAATATGTCGGCATCAACCAGGTAGTATTGGGATTTTATAGAGCAGCATGGATCCATCCGCTAGACACTTACTCTCCAATGATATAATGAAAAATTGGTAACCAATATTCAACGTCAATCAGCCTTGCTCTGAGAAAAATCACTCGCTTTTCGATCTTTACATGATCACTTTCATCCAAAAACTGAACCGGTTTTTGCAAACTAAAGAAATAGTATCGAATGAATCCTCATCAAGCCCACCCAGCCACTCCCCTAACCATATTCACAAGTTTCTGGAAGAATCGCCAACTTATCTGGCAGTTAACACGGCGCGAGGTTATAGGCCGCTATCGCGGATCCATCCTGGGGCTAGCTTGGTCTTTTTTCAATCCATTGCTGATGCTCTTCGTCTATACTTTCGTGTTTTCAGTGGTCTTCAAAGCGCGCTGGGGCACTAGCAGCGATGAAAGCCGTACCGACTTCGCCATTATCCTCTTCACAGGGATGATTGTGTTCGGTCTCTTCGCCGAAATTGTCAACCGTGCTCCTGCGCTGATCATCTCAAATGTTAACTATGTCAAAAAAGTGGTCTTCCCCCTGGAAGTTCTATCCTGGGTCTCGCTGGGAACCATGATCTTCCACAGCCTCGTCAGTTTGTTCGTTCTGCTATTGACCCAACTCATCGTCAACCATTCCCTGCCCTGGACAATCTTGTTCTTCCCGCTGGTCTTACTGCCGCTGATCTTTGCCAGCCTGGGTGTTTCCTGGTTTCTGGCTGCCTTGGGAGTCTACGTGCGCGATATCGGGCAACTTACCACTGTATTTACCACAGTGCTCATGTTCATTTCGGCTGTGTTTTATCCCATCTCGGCATTACCTGCAAATTACCAAACCTTGTTAAAACTCAACCCACTGGTCTTGATCATTACTGAGAGCCGCAACGTACTGATCTATGGCATTCTGCCAGATTGGACATCCTTAGGGCTCGCATTGCTCGCAGGTTTTTCCATGGCGACGGTTGGCTTTTGGTGGTTCCAAAAAACACGTAAAGGCTTTGCAGATGTCCTCTAACGATTTTGCCATCAAAGTGGAGAACCTCGGTAAACGCTACCAGATCTACAATCATCCACAAGACCGGCTCAAACAATCCATCTATCCACGCTTACAGGCATTGGCGGGCAGGACCCCTAAGAACTACTTCCACGAGTTTTGGGCGCTTCAGGATGTGTCTTTTGAGATCAAAAAAGGGGAAACGATTGGGATCGTCGGGCGAAATGGCTCCGGCAAATCAACCTTGTTGCAACTCATTTGCGGTACGCTCACCCCAACCAACGGCTCCGTCTGGACCGATGGGCGGCTCGCTGCTCTTCTGGAACTTGGTTCTGGCTTCAACCCTGAGTTTACAGGGCGGGAGAATGTATATCTCAATGGCGCCGTTCTAGGGCTTGCAAAAAACGAAATCGATGCGAGGTTTGATGATATTGCCGCTTTTGCAGATATCGGTGAATTCATTGAACAGCCGGTCAAAATATACTCCAGTGGTATGTATGTGCGCCTGGCTTTTGCCATCAATATTATGTCGCAACCAGACATTATGGTAGTGGATGAAGCGCTGGCAGTTGGCGATATGAATTTTCAGGCAAAATGTATCACTGCCTTAAAACGAAAACAGGAGGCAGGTATGACTGTCCTACTTGTTAGCCACGATATAAACTCAGTCAAAAGTCTGTGTATGCGCGGCATCTATCTTGAACATGGTAAATTGAAAACTATAGGGACTGCTGCGGAGGTGTCTGAACGCTACATCCGTACCATGCGAGAAGAGATGACTGATGAACAGCGTCGTTATAACTCACCTGTCCCTAAACTTGCTGAGAAACGAACGAGCAGGGTAACAGTTACCAGTTCTGAAATTGCCGTTGAATTCAAAAGGTCAGAAGAATTTGATCGTCGCGTCTCCCAGTTCCGTTATGGCACAGGTGATGCACGCATTACATATGCTGAACTACTCAATATGGATGATATGCCTGTCACCCATGTGGAGTTCAACCAAAACGTAAAAGTGCGGATTTACTTCGAGGCTCACCGTGCAACGATCGTGTCTGCCAACTTCAATGTCATGGATAACAAAAAAAACCAGATCACCGGTTCCAATTTTTCGCTGGCTGGTCAACCCTTTATGGAAGTGAGACCTGGGGATCGTTATCGGGTAGATTACACCATTCAGCTTCCTCTTCAAGAGGGCGACTATGCAATTCAGGTGGCAATAACTGAACCAGTCATTGCTAATCAGGTTTCTAATTTTCTAGACCATATCGATGATGTTGTTGTCTTTACGATTTCAAAATGGGAAAAAGCCATAGTTTGGTCAAAGGTTTATATGTTCCCTACCGTGGATATTAAGGCAATTCAAGGAAAAGATGTCTCCACCTAGCCTGCCAATCCATCTTCTCCCTCTTCATTGACTTATGATTCCGAGAAGTGCTCGCTCATGGTGGATGTTTTTATTTTTAAAATCAGGTACCCTTATCATTTAATGTCTCAAAGACATGGTTTGCTAAATGTTATAATTTACCGAATGAATACAATAGATATCGGGGTCGCGAAGTGAATTATGTCATCAGCCAGGCAAATATTTCATCGATTTAAGTCGCTGTTTGAGCACTCTGACACAAGCGCTTCTTTGCATCCTAAAACCAGGCGGCCAAAAGTTTTTTGTATCGGTCGTAACAAAACAGGTACGACATCCTTGGAACAGGTGCTAAGAGGTTTTGGCTATATAGTCGGTTTGCAATCAGAAGCCGAGCTCCTTATGAATGATTGGGCAGTGCGTGATTTTCGGCGGATCGTGCAATATTGCCAAACCGCAGACGCCTTTCAGGATGTACCGTTCAGTCTTGACTTTACATACCAGATTCTTGATTATGTATTTCCAGGTTCGAAATTTATATTAACTGTCAGAAACAGTGCTGATGAATGGTACGAGTCGTTGGTTCGCTTCCATGGCAAGTTGTTAGGTGTCAATGGTGTACCTACAGCAGATGATTTAAAGAATTTTCACTACCACAGCAAAGGTTGGATGTGGCAAACTACTCAATACGTGTACGGAGTGGATGAAACAACTTTGTATAATGAAAGCATCTACAAAGCTCACTATACCAACCATAATAACCAGGCAATGGAGTATTTTAGGTTCCGCCCAAAAGATTTTCTTGTATTGAATATATCTGTCCCATCCGCCATGCAGTCACTTTGTAATTTTCTAGATATAGCATACACTGGCCAAATGATGCCTCACCTGAACAAATCCAAGAATTCACGATGATATTTTTCTATTCAATTCGCAAAATATGAATTCTTGAACGAGCGGGCATGAATGAAGCCAAAATCTCAGATTTGCTTGTAAAACTCACATATTTTCTAACAGAACTCCATTATCAGGAAAAAATAATGACTTACTATAAAGTAGTATCTATTCACGGGGTTCCAAGATCCGGAACATCATGGTTGGGTCAAATTTTTAATGCGCATTCTGATGTTGCCTATAGATTTCAACCTCTATTCTCTTATCGATTTAAAGACCGGCTTTCCGTTAATTCATCACCCGAAGACGTTAATATTTTTCTTGACGAATTGTACAAAGTAACAGATGACGATTTTATAGCGGGAAAATGGTCGGATTCAAATAAAGATCAGGCGTTACCTAGAACTACTTACCATAAAAAGAACTTACCAGAAGTACTAGTTATAAAAGAGGTACGTTATCACCACTTAATTGAAAATCTCATCAACTCAGTACTGAATATCACAATGATTGGCATTGTTCGCAATCCCTGTGCAGTAATTAATTCCTGGCTACAGAGCCCAAAAGAATTCAAAAATGGATGGGATGCTTCATCCGAGTGGCGCTTTGCTCCAAGCAAGAACCAAAACCGAATTGAAGAATTTAACGGTTATGAAAAATGGAAAGAACTTACTCTATCATTTCTCGAACTTGAAAACAAATATCCTGCAACTTTCACACTCATACAATACGAACACCTTGTTCAAAAACCGGTTGAAACCATTAAAATGGTTTTTCAGTTTTGCGGGTTAAAAATGGAAGACCAAGTACTTGATTTTATAAAATCAAGTCAAAGCCATCACATTGATGATGCTTACGCAGTATATAAATCCCCAAGTGTTAAAGACCGTTGGCGATCCGAGCTTGATCACCGAATAATTGAAGAAATCACTACGGATATAACAGGGACTGTATTAGAGAGATTTCTAATATGAAGATTGCGATCATGCAGCCTTATTTCTTCCCGTATTTGGGTTATTTTGACTTAATGCACAATGTAGACCTGTTTATTGTATACGACACAGTACAATATATTCAACAAGGCTGGATCAACCGCAACAGAATCTTGCATCCAAATAAAACTGGTTGGCAATATATATCCATTCCGCTTGATAAATCGTCGTTTCGTAATTCATACCAGACACCGATCCTTGATGTCAAAGCTACCAGTACAAAACCTTGGAAGGAGCATATCCTGGGTCAATTGGTACATTACGAAAAAAACGCTCCATACGCAGCTCAGGTTATCGATTTTGTAAAAGCATGTCTGGCGGCGGATGAACCGTTTATATCCCGCCTGAATGTTCGCATTCTCGATCAATGCGCTAGACTGCTCAATCTCAATTTCCAATATCACTATTGCTCAGAGTTGGCTGTGGACCTAGACTCAACCCGCAGCCCTGAAGAACGGGTTTTGGATATATGCGAATTTCTAGGGGCAAAGGAATATGTTAACTTGCCCGGCGGAGCAGGTCTGTATAATTCGGAAGCTTTTGCGAGTCATAATATCCAGTTGACCTTTCACCAGTTACCAACATTTACATACTCAACAAAACCATACCAGTTCGAACCGCATCTCTCCATTATCGATCTTCTGATGTGGAACGAATCACAGGAAATCAAGGCATACCTGAATACATACAAAGGATAAAATATGAGAAAAACCAACATACATGAATTGGCATTTTTTGGCGGAACGCCAATCTTTACCGAAACCCTGCATGTCGGGCGCCCAAATATCGGCAATCGCGATCGGCTCCTGACGCGTATCAATCAAATGCTCGACCAGCGCTGGCTGACCAACAACGGTCCTTTTGTACAGGAACTGGAACAAAAACTGGCTGGTCTTTTAGGCGTGCGGCATTGCGTGGCAATGTGCAACGCAACGGTTGCCCTGGAAATTACTGCACGCGCCCTAGGCTTACACGGTGAAGTGATCCTGCCTTCCTTTACATTTGTTGCCAGTGCGCACTCCCTGCAATGGCAGGAAATCACCCCGGTCTTCTGCGATGTAGATCCGCTCACCCACAACATTGACCCTGCGAAGATCGAAAACCTGATTACGCCTCGCACGACCGGAATTCTGGGTGTACATGTTTGGGGACGCGGATGCGACGTTGAGGCATTAACCGCCATCGCTCAAAAACACCATCTACGTTTGATGTTCGATGCTGCTCATGCCTTTGCCTGTACTCAACATGGTCAGATGATAGGCGGTTTTGGAGACGCCGAAGTATTCAGTTTTCATGCCACCAAGTTTTTCAACAGTTTTGAAGGCGGGGCAGTCACAACCAACAATGATGAGCTTGCCGAAAAAGTCCGCAATATGCGCAATTTTGGTTTTGCCGGGCTTGATCATGTGATCAGTGTGGGCACCAACGGTAAAATGAGTGAGATCTCTGCAGCCATGGGACTCACCTCTCTAGAGAGCTTGAATGATTTTATCGAGATCAACCACAATAATTATATGGATTACGCCAGCAACCTCGATGGACTCCCTGGCATTCATCTGGTCCAATACGATCCAAAGAAAAGAAACAATTACCAGTATATTGTGATCGAGGTTGACGAAACGGCTGCTGGTATCAGCCGCAACCAGCTGGTGGGTATTCTGCACGCTGAGCATATCCGCGCTCGGCGCTATTTTTACCCTGGTTGCCACCAGATGGAACCTTATTGCTCTTACTTCCCCAATGCTAGTCTGGTTTTACCTGAGACTGAAAAATTAACCCTGAAAGTAATGCAGCTCCCCACCGGGACCGCTGTGGGAACCAATGAGATCAGACAGATCTGCGATCTGATCCGTTTTACAATCACAAACAGCCCTGAAATTCAGGCACAGGTGGGCCGAACAGAATATTAATGTATATATTTAAAATGGTGATATTATCGCCTTCTAAGGTTGGTATTATGTTTGTTACCCACTCACAACGAATACCCCTGATACAGCACCAAAATCTTATCCCATGTAAGGCAGTATTTCATGACTGAACCAATCAAAGTATCTGTCATTCTGACATCCTATAATCACGCCAAATACCTGCGCGAGGCGATCGATAGCGTCTTGCAGCAAACCTTCCGAGATTTCGAACTCATCATTTGGGATGATGCATCCATCGATGAATCATGGCAGATCATTACCAGTTACACTGATCCACGAATCCAGATCTTCAGGAACGAAACTACAAAGCGCATTGAGTATCTCAGAACCGCAATTTCAGAAATTGCCAATGGGGAATACATTGCCATCCATCATTCAGACGATGTTTGGGAGCCGCAAAAGCTCGAAAAACAGGTGGCATTTCTAGATGCCAATCCACAGATTGGGGCGGTTTTTACTCAGGCGCAGATCATTAATGAAGATGGACGGCCCTTACAAGACCCGAACCATTTCTATTACAAAATTTTCGAGCAACCCAACCGTACCCGGCACGAATGGCTGAATTTTTTCTTTTATCAAGGGAATGCGCTGTGTCATCCCAGTGTACTGATCCGCAAGCTATGCTACGAAAAGTGCGGACTCTACCGTTACGGGCTTGCCCAATCTCCTGATTTTGACATGTGGGTGCGCCTGTGTTTAAAGTATGAAATTCATGTTCTGCCTGAAAAACTGGTCAGGTTCCGCGTGCGATCGCTTGAAGCCAATACCAGCGGCAATCGTCCAGAGGTACGTGCGCGGGGGCAGTTTGAATACCTGCAAGTACAAACCAACTACACAGAGCTCGCCACCTTTGAAGAACTAAAACAGGTTTTTCCGACTGCTGAAAAATACGCAAGGGCCGGCGGCGAAGACCTTGGTTTTATTTTGGGAATGGTGGCGCTTGAGACCAAGTCCTATAAATTTACAGAATTATTTGGTCTGAACCTCCTGTTCGAAGCCTTGAATGATCCTAGGCGGGCAAATAAAATCAAGGAACTGTACAATTTCACTCAAAATGACTTCATCCTGTTAACGGGCAAACATGATGTGTTTTCAAAGTTATGGATCGAGGAACTGACCATCCGGGTGGCTGGGACCGAAAGCCTAAAGTTACAAGTGGCTGAAAGAGACGCCAGACTTTATGAAATCATTAATAGCAAAGCGTGGAAAGTTGGGTTATTATTCCGTCGGATTCGCATCCTGCTTATTCCACCTCATAGCCTGCGAGACCGGATCCTGCGAAAATTCTTAAGTGTTGGCTTACCCTACCTGAGAAAATAGTGAAGATCAAAAAACAAGGAAGAGCCCAAAGCCACAATGGATAATGAAAAACAAATGGAAACAGTGAACATGCTTGATTCTAAAGAGAATTCTTTAACGATCTTCACCATCTGCTCAAAGAATTTTACGGCGTATGCCAAAACCCTTTACGATTCGATCAAACAACATCATCCAGATGCGGAGTTTTTCCTCTTTCTCTGTGATGAAATCGACTCAGGTTATAACCCCGATTTGTTACCTTTTAAAACAGTCAAGCTTGTTGAACTTGATATTCCAGATGTTGAGGAAATGTCGCTGCGCTATAACATTACTGAGTTCAATACAGCTATTAAGCCTTACGCCTTTTCCTATTTGTTCAAGAAACTGGAAAAAGACCAGATCATCTACCTTGATCCTGATATTTTGGTACTCAGCCCACTTCAGGAAGTTGTGGATGCGTTCGCCCAGGGCAGTGAATGCGTGCTGACGCCCCACATTCTGGAACCAGCTGAAAACGTCGAAATGAGCGACATTAAGATGCTGCAATTTGGCATCTATAATTTGGGCTTTCTCGGGCTGCGAAATACACCCGCTGTTATGCGTGTCGTCGAGTGGTGGGGCCGCCAGCTTGTGGACGGTTGCGTGATCAATCTTGCAGAAGGTTTGTTCGTTGACCAAAAATGGGCTGACTTGTTCCCAGCTTTTCTCAAACAAACCACGGCGCTTCATCATCCGGGTTATAACGTCGCATATTGGAACCTCTCGCAACGAACTATTGAGTTGATCAACAATACGTGGTATTCGAATCGGCAGGCACTCAGGTTTGTTCATTTTTCTGGAAACAAACTCGACGACCCGGTCTTTTTCTCCCGTCATTCAGGCGTTTTTACCCGCAACAATATTGGGGATCTGAAACTTCTACTTGATCTCTACCGAAAGCACATCTACGCAAATGGGCATGCAGCGTATTCAAAGCTGCCCTATTCTTTTAGCTGGAATGGCACAAGCGGCGTTAATCTTCATACACCGAAACCATCCAGCCTGCCTCCAATCGTAGAGACGCCATCGATTATCAAACGCTTGATTGACAAAATCCGATCTTACTGGAAGTTTGCGCGTACTGCCGCTCAAATGTCAGGCGGCTGGTTGGCATTAGGCAGCAAATCCATCCGTGCTCTCAGGCAAGGCGGACTTTCCGCCTTTCGACATCGCACAAATCTTATAAGATCCTATATGGATGTTATGCCCGCCTCGTCATCGGCCAACCCATCGGCCCGTATCCCAACAGGTCGCGCACCAGAATGGATACCTCGTCTTCTTTTCATCGACTGGTCGACCCCCAGACCTGACCGGGATGCAGGCTCACTATCTGCTTTTCAGATCCTCAAAATATATATAAATCTCGGTTATAACGTCACATTTATACCGAATGATCTCCAATACCTGGGTGAGTATACTGAGGCTGTCCGAGCACTTGGCGTACGCTGCCTGCACAAGGAGGATATCAACAGCGTTAGGAACCACCTGCAAAAAGAGGGGAAATCCTATGATTTTGTGATGATCTGCCGGGCACCCATTGCCGCAAGCCACATCGCCGATATTCGAAAATTTGCACCTAATGCCAAAATCATATTAGATACTGTCGATTTGCATTATTTACGGCAAATTCGAGAAGCTGAAATGGACGGTGCCAGGGAAAAAATTGAAGCGGCAAAACAAGCGAAGGAGTGGGAACTTGAAATTATCCGCTCTTGTGATATAACGATTGTGCTGAGTTCAGCCGAACAAAATATTCTGAAAAGCGAAGTACCAGACTCTGATGTTAGGCTGGTACCCTTGATATTTGTCGATCTTGTACTCGATTGTCCCCCATTCGAACAACGCGCTGATATCCTGTTCATCGGCAGTTTTCTGCATACCCCAAACATTGATGCGGTACTTTATTTTTGTGAAGAAATCCTGCCGCTTGTTCACAAGACCCTGCCGGAAATAAAATTTCATATCATTGGGAATGCACCACCTCCCCAAGTGCTTGCCATGAATGACAATACCAGGGTAATTGTTCATGGTCATGTAAAAGATATTACTCCCCTATTTAAGCATAGTAAGTTATCTGTTGCGCCGCTGCGATTTGGGGCAGGGATTAAGGGTAAGATCGCAACCAGTTTTTCCTACGAAACACCCGTTATCGCCACCAGCATTGCCGTGGAGGGTATGGAGATTAATATAAACGACGACCTTGTAGTTGCGGATACTCCTCAGCTGTTTGCGGACGCAATTGTGAGTGCTTATACAGACAAGGATCGCTGGGATCGACTTAGCAAAAGCGGCCGCGATCGGGTCATCCAAACCTACTCACCCATGGCAGGTCATCGATTAATTTCTAACTTTATGAAGGATATCAACCCAGGGCACAAGCAGCTGGATCTATATACGCTCAGATCCTTTCAGGAATACGAAACTCTCCGTCAAGCAATCTCTACAGAAATTAGTGAACGCAAAATTGTTGAACGCGCACTTATTAAACATGATCAGCCAAACTTTTTTATTGATGGATTCTGTGCAATCTGTGGCAGTGCAAGCACATTCAATACAAGTTTCATGTATTCATACGAGTCAACCGATGATGGAAAACCAATTCCAAACTGGCGCGAACACTTGGATTGTGTCCAATGCAGCTTCACAAACCGTATTCGCGCCTCTATGCATATGTTATATCACCAGGTACGCCCTCCCTCCAACGCCGCCATGTACATTACCGAACAGACAACCCCGTTATTTAAATGGCTAAAAAAACGCCACACAAAGTTGGTTGGAAGTGAGTATTTTGGTAATGCCGTGCCGCTTGGCTCCAAGAAAAATGGCTTGCGCAATGAAGACCTGACAGCGCTTACCTTCGCAAATGAATCATTCGACTACATATTGTCATTTGATGTCATGGAACATGTTGGTGACGATATCGCAGCATTCCAGGAGGTCTATCGCTGCCTGAAACCGGGCGGCACCTTCCTTTTTACAGCACCGTTTGCAAAGGCACAAACTAAAAAACAGATTCGAGCACGAATGCGTCCAGATGGTTCCATTGAACATATTCTGCCACCGGAATACCACGGCAACCCCGTGGACCACGAGAATGGATCACTATGCTTTCGCTATTTTGCCTGGGATATGCTGGACGAAATGAAAAAAGTTGGGTTTAAAGATCCGAGGGTTCTACATTACTGGTCGCGGGATTTTGCTTATCTGGGCACAGAACAGCTGATATTTATTGCGGACAAGAGACATTAGATCCATCTACAGCTTGATTGGATATCTCTTGTTGAAACATCAATTGTCAAACGAAAAGGAGAGCTAAGTGAGTAACAATATTTCTACTCAAGCCGCATTGGATGCGATTTCGAAGGCAGCTTGGTATCATTCCTTTGAAGTGCTCCCCGGGATTTTAACCCCCGGAAAAAATTTTACGGATGCAGCCGCAAGCTTTAACAATAGATACAATCTCTCTAACAATCTTAAAGGTCTAAAGGCTCTAGATATTGGAGCATTGGATGGTCCTTATACATTTGAACTCGAACGAAGAGGTGCCGAGGTGGTCGCCATTGATATACAAAATCCAGACCACACGGGCTTTAATACGGCAAAAAGTATCAGGGGATCTAAAGCGCAATATATTCAAGGGAGTGTTTATGAGCTTTCGAGGCTGACTGATGGCAAATTCGATATAATTACTTTTTTCGGCGTTTGGTACCATCTAAAACACCCTCTCATTGCTTTTAATGAGATTTCAAAAATATTATCGGCGGATGGATTACTGCTGCTCGAAGGTGAGTGCTTACGCAACTATGCAGAGGTTCCTCAGTCGAGAAAAAATAAACAAGATAATCTGGTGCGCGCCATGGCAGAATCTCACATACCCATAACCCTTTTCTACTCTGATAAATATAAGGATGATAAATATAGTTGGTTCATACCCAATCTGGCATGCATCCAAGAGTGGCTGCATGCCTCGGGTTTTGATCTGACCAGCCATGGGTTTTGGGATAGCCACCCTAATCAGCGTATGTTCGGAACAGCAAAGAAAAACCCAAACTATGAGATTAATGTTGACAACCCCGTGTGGTAACCTGCGATCACGTCCATCCTGAATGTTCGGTAAATGCTATTATCAATATCGGTTTATAGTTTACTGGTTCATTGCTGTTGGCAATATTATGTCAATCCAGGTCGATTACGAGGGTTGCGCGTTGTGCTTTCGCCATTTCGCCCGAGATATGCCTGGCAACACGAAAAAGGTCAGCTTTGAGGACTCATTGGTCTTGAATTATTATGAGTCACGGAATTATATTCATGTTGTAGAAAGCAATTATGTTTATCACAACAAGTGCTCTAACTAAAGTCATTACAATTTGCATTATAAGTAGTCAAGCATTAACAAATACGAGATATTTGAAGGCAATTGGAAGGTTACGTATTTTCAATGAACCATAAGGCACATGACATTATTCTGCACTTTGGCTTGCCAAAAACTGGAACAAGCGCGCTGAGCTTCTAAAACGATCGCATTGTTTTTTACACAAATTCCATACATACTGGTCCCAGATGATAGCCGCCGTTACCGCTTGTTAAGATGTCTGAAAATCATATAGGTAGTGTCTTGAAATAGCAAAAATTAGGCGTATACCGTTTTAGGTATTCACAAACTCTTATAAGACAATAAATGTTAAGATCCATTGTATCAATTATCGTTCTCACGTGGAATAGCAGTGCTCACCTTGCCCATTGCCTCAAAAATCTTAAGGCGCAAACATATAAGGACTTTGAAGTCATAATCATTGACAACGGGTCAACTGACAATTTGATTATCAATACGAAACAGTATGATCTTAATATAAGAGAAAAAAAACTGAGTGAAAACAAAGGCTTCGCCATTGCCAATAACATTGGCGCTCGCCACGCACGTGGAAAATGGCTGGCTCTACTTAATGCCGATGCCTTCCCCGAACCAGATTGGCTTGAAAAACTGCTGTATGCAGCAAAGCAAAACCCGGAATACAGTTCCTTTTCATCACGACAAATCCAGTTCAACGCACCTCACCTATTGGATGGCGCAGGCGATGCATACCACATCAGCGGTCTCGCGTGGCGAAACGGCTATAAACTTCCGTCAAAGACGTATGGTCTTGAGC